>Ga0209123_1000654_pt1 | contig 41616 bp, 37 predicted proteins | sample BarGraIncu00431A_FD_184500 | JGI IMG/M metagenome (GOLD analysis project Ga0209123, IMG submission 184500) | Arctic peat soil microbial communities from Barrow, Alaska, USA - Barrow Graham LP Incubations 004-31A (SPAdes) (version 2) | ecosystem: Environmental > Terrestrial > Soil > Wetlands >...
TGGGATCTTTGATACATAAAAAATCATCCTTTCTGTATTACTAGTATTTGGCAGAAAGGATGGTATCATGAATTAAGGACCTTAGTTCATTCGAGAAAAAGCCACCGCGCAGCGGTTTAGTACAATCCTAATTTCAAGAACCAATACTCTATGAGCAAATAGAAAACGGTCATTAAAGAAATCCATCCATATCCTAATGAGAACGCTGCAACAAAGATCGCGGTACCAGGATAAAAAGTAGAGTTAAGGATAAGATGACCTAGAATGTTTTCTGCCCAAGGGTCTGTGTATATACCCGGTTTATAAGCATAGCTATTAAATAAACCAAGTACAGTAAATTCACCAATCCATGTAACACATGTCGCAAAAAAGTAAAATACAAGATAAGTAGAGACTTTAGCAACGTCTCTTTTCTTATATATCGTAAAGGCTGCCATGACCACTCCAATGCTCGCGATAAGACAATACCAGGTAATGCTTGCCATAAATGTCTCCTTGCTTGGGTTAAATTGTGGATAGTTTCTACGTACATAATGCCCATTAACTTCATTTCATATAATTCCTTAATAGATATATAATTTCATTAGACAAGTTGAAACTATAAACTTCTGTTGACAAAAGAAATGAATTATTCTATCATAAAGTCAACTGAATACGTTATTTATAGGTGCCCGCAAGGGGTAATAGGGAACCAGGTAGTAATCCTGGACGGACCCACCACTGTAATTAGATGCTAAAAATGTACATTTGCCACTGGGATAACTGGGAAGGCGTACATTTTAGTCTATAAGTCAGGAAACCTGCCTATAAATTATTGCAAAGAGGACAAAGGTAAAGTTCTAGCTTATTTTTAAGCTAGAACTTTTTTTATTTATAATTTTAGGAGCTGCCATGGGAATAATTGCAAAGATTAAAATTGATAAACTCGTATTTCCGCAGGAAGATAAACCTGCGCTCAAAAATATTGATTTTGAGATTAATCAGGGAGATTTCATTGTCATTACTGGGGGTGTGGCCTCTGGAAAATCAATTTTACTGCACTCCATCACAGGCGCGATCCCTCACTACCATAACGCGGAATTAACAGGGAAAATCACCATCATGGGACAAGATGTTCAGGACATGTGCCTCAACAGAATGTCCGAATATGTCGGATATATGATGCAGGAACCCCAAAATCAAATGATCAGTCTGGATATCTTCGAGGAGGTTGCCTTTGGCCTCGGCAATCTGGAAATTCCCTTTCCACAAATTGAACAGACGGTTAAAAAGACGTTGGAATTCGTGGGTCTAACGGGCTATGAAAACAGACAGACTGCTTCACTTTCAGGCGGAGAAGCTCAACGGGTTGTTTTGGCCGGCGTTTTAGCCCTCAATGCTCCTATTTTAATCCTTGATCAGCCGACGGCCGAACTGGATCCCCAGGGTCGATATGAGCTTTATGAGCGGCTGGGTCAGTTGAATAAAACTCAGAAGCTAACCATTGTTTTGGTCATGGACCGAATCGAAGAAGTCCTTAACTATGCCAACAGAGTCTTTTATCTTCGGGACGGTGAAATTGTCAAAGAGTCTTCGCCTAAGGACTATTACAAGGATCAAATCGAGCAGGGAAGAGAAAGGTTAAACTACAACACTTCCTTAAATCCTAATGACGGTCAGTCCCCTGAACTGATTGCAGAGTTGACCAATGTCTCCTACCAGTATAAAAACAATTTACTGGGTTGTGAGGACATTAATTTAGAAATCCATAAGGGCGATTTATTATCGATTATTGGTTTAAACGGATCTGGAAAATCAACCTTGGCTAAACTACTGATCGGTCTGTTAAAGCCTTCTAAGGGTGAGATTAAAGTGTTTAATCAGCCTCTGAATAAGGAAAGCCTGACAGAGATCCGTCGGAAAGTGGGTTTTCTGTTTCAAAACCCCGACTATCAGATCTTTGCCAGCACCTTGGAAGAAGAGGTTGGATTTTCACTGAAACTACGAGGTGAATCCAATGAAGTCATCGATCAAAAAATTGATGAGTGCCTAAAATTTGTGGGACTGCTGGATTACAAGAAACTGCACCCTCAGCGCTTAAGCCGCGGCCAGCGTCAGCTTTTGGCCCTCGCCTCGATCCTCGTCAGTGATCCGGAATTCATCATCGCCGATGAACCGACCTCGGGCCTTGACGAAAACCAAGGATATATGATCATGGATAAACTCTTCGATTTATCGCGCAGTGGCAAAACGATTCTGCTGATAACCCACGATCTGACCATGGCAGAGATTTATTCAAACCGCTTAGTGGCCTTACACAATCATCGCCTTGAACTTGATATTTCGACAAGGGATCTTGATCAGCATCTCGAAACACTGCAAGCGATAGGCCTCAATCCCCATCCTGTCATTTCCTTCAGGGAGGTTCAAGATGCCACATCCTAAGCTTGATCCCCGAACAAAGCTTGCCTGGTATATTCTACTGATCTATTTTTCACTGAGTAGTCAAACCGCGGTTCAGTTGTGCGTTGTATTATTAGTCAGCATCATAGTTGCTCTCATCTTAACGGGTTCCTTGAAGCAGTATAAAGTCATGATTGTGATCTTGTTGCTTTTAGGACTTCAGATAACCGTGGTTCAGCTACTGTTCTGCCGGCAAGGTGTTCTAATCTACCAATGGGGAATCCTTAAAATCTACAGTCAAGCCCTACCTTTAGCGATCATCGGCATATTGAGGTCAATCTTGATAGTTTTTGCAAGTATGCAGTTCTTCACCTCAGCCTCACCGCAAGACTTTACGCTGATGCTGATGAAATTCAAAGTTCCCTACCGCTTTGCCATGCTGGTGGGACTATGCGTGCGCTTCCTGCCTCTCATGAAAGCAGAATATATCTCGATTATCGATAGCCAGCGTACCCGGGGCCTTAAGATGGAAAGCGCCTGGGACAATCTTAAAGCCCTTATTCCAACCTTTATGCCTTTTTTATATCGCGCTGTCCGACGTTCAACCGAAACGGCCCTGGCCATGGAGCTAAGAGGCTATGGGCGAAGCAAGACCCGAACCTTTTCTTCCAGTTTAGCGATTCAGCCTTACGATATTGCTTTGATCACGGCGATGTTATTGGTCATCATCCTTAGCCTTGCAAACAGGATGGTAGCCTTGATATAATCACAAAAATTTAGGAGGAGAATTTAAATGAACAACAAATCATTATTTAGAACTGACACAAAAGCCCTCGTAGGTTCCGTCATCATAGGGATCGTATTCTTAATTATGGAGCAGGTAACCGGACGTATCGACGGTATTTTGGACCCGACCTTTTTACTTCTGAATGGCACAACTTGGGCCTTCTTTACAGGGCTAATTGTCTTAATGTACAAACAACCGGCGGGTATTATTGCCGGATTAGTTGAGGCCATTGTGGCCATGGCTACCGGTTACTCAGCGCTGGCATTTTTCTTCTTATTCGCTAATATCATCGGCTCCATTGTTTACTCATTAATTGCCGAAAATTTTTCCATGGAGAAAATAAGCCATCATATCTTAGCAATGCTCGGTTGTACAGTGACAGGTAACTTTTGCGTGATGTTAGGCTTGATTTATGCCTTCCAAATGGAATGGAAGTTCGCACTTTTCACTTCCAGCATCACCACCTTAGTCGGAACGATTGTTGCCGGCATCCTAACAAAGTATGTTTATAGTGCCTTACAAAAATCTGCCTTGCTCTAAAATAATAAATTTAAACGAAGTATTTTTAGAGATGCAGAAGGATGAAAAATAAAGCAATGGAAAACTAAATGTAACCGAGAAGAGTGATAGATTTATCTATCCCTCTTTCCCATTTTTAATCCTGATAAGCTCATGTTTTTTGTTTTATATTGTGTCGATCGATGGGAAAACTTATTTCAGATTACTGACAATATTATGATTTAAAAAGAAGTGTATAGATAAAACATGAATGACTTGTAAATAATAATATAATAACAAAAGTCGATAGGGATTATGAGATATTAAAAAGGAGAGTTTAGAGTATGAAAAGAATTTTGACACTGCTTACCCTGGTTACCATGATGGCTGTATTGTTGGTCGGTTGTGGAGTCGCCGCCAATAAATCTGCAGACCAAACCAAACCAACAAATTTACTTGAAAAAGTGAAAGCCTCCAAGAAAATGGTCGTAGGCCTGATGGGGACTTATCCCCCTTACAACTTTATGAATGATAAGAATGAAGTGGATGGTTTTGATGCCGATATTGCTAAAGAAGTTGCCAAGCGTCTCGGTCTTACGGCAGAATTCGTTCCAACGGAATGGGCCGGAATGATCGCTGGTCTGGACAAAAGCAAATTTGACATCGTGATCAGTCAGATGACTATTACTGATGAACGTAAGAAAGCGATGGACTTTTCTCAGCCCTATATTAAAAATGACGTTAATATTATTGTGAAAGCGGATAACACCACCATTAATTCACTGAACGACTTGAAAGGTAAAAAAGTTGGCGTGGGCCTAGGCACGAATGATGAAACCTATCTGAGAGACGTTGCTATGCCTAAGGTAGGTAAGTTCGAAATACTGACCTACAACGACGTGATTACTTCTCTACTCGATGTTAACAATGGCCGTACTGACGCAACGGTGAACAACATGTTTGCCATCAAACCAATGATTGATAAAAACAATCTAAAACTGAAAATTGTTGGCGCCCCTATCAAAGAAGACTTAGCCGGTATGGCAATTCGTAAAGGAAATCCTGAATTTTTACAAGCCATTGATAAAGCTTTAGCAGATATGAAAACTGATGGAACGTACAAAGTAATCTTTAAGAAATGGTTTGGAGTAGACCCGACTCTCTAACTCTAAAGGCGTGGAAGGATAAAGAAGAATGGATCTAGTACTGCAAGAATTTCCGCTCTTATTAAAAGGGGCCTATTACACGCTTTTGATTACGGCTGTGTCGATGACCTTTGGCCTAATCATTGGCTTGTTAGTCGCCTTGGCTCGCATTACAGGGAACAAGGTCTTGAGTGGGTTGGCCAGATTTTATGTCTCCGTGATCAGAGGCACACCATTACTCGTCCAAATATTTATTATATATTATGGCTTACCGGATGTAGGGATTACGTTTGAACCGCTGACGGCGGCGTTCATTTCCCTGAGTATCAATATTGGGGCCTACTTGTCGGAAACCTTCCGGGGGGCAATTATTTCCATACCCAAAGGACAGATGGAGGCAGCCCTGTCGATAGGCATGAGCTACAGCCAGGCTATGAGACGGATTATTCTGCCCCAGGCCGCAAGAGTTGCCATTCCTCCCATGGGAAACACCTTTATTGGTATTCTCAAGGAAACTTCTCTGGTTTCAGTGATCACCGTCACTGAGCTACTGCGTGCATCCCAGTTGCTCATATCCAAGCATCTTGTGGTCATGCCTTTTTACATTGCGATCGCCATCATGTACTGGGTCATGAGCACAGGGTTTTCCATATTGCTAGGTAAAGCTGAAGTCAAATTATCGAAAGCCTATTAATTTGAGGAAGTGGTCAAATGATTAAAGTCGTAAACCTCACCAAAAACTTTGCTGAGTTGAAAGTATTAAAAGAAGTCAGCCTGCAAATCAAGCCCAAAGAAGTCGTGGTGATTATAGGCCCAAGCGGTTCAGGCAAGACCACTTTTCTGCGCTGCTTAAACGGTTTGGAGCAACCGGACGTCGGTTCTATGGAGATTGATGGTATTCAGGTTGATGCCGGCATGCTGGATAAGGAAAAAAATAAGCGAATTCGAGAAATTCGTCAACATACTGGCATGGTATTTCAAAACTTTAATCTGTTTCCCCACATGACTGTTTTGCAAAATATTATTGAAGGGCCTGTCACTGTTAAAAAAATGTCCGTGAAGGCCGCGACAAAACTAGGAGAAGAACTTCTTCTAAAGGTTGGGTTAGCCAATAAGCGGGACGAATATCCTTCCCGCTTATCGGGTGGCCAACAGCAGCGGGTGGCCATTGCTCGTTCGCTCGCCATGGAACCGAAAATAATGCTCTTTGACGAACCCACGTCTGCCCTAGACCCAGAATTAGTGGGGGAAGTTCTCAATGTGATGAAGGAATTAGCCAAAGAAGGGATGACCATGGTGGTGGTTTCCCACGAGATGGGTTTTGCCAAAGAAGTAGCGGACCGGGTGATTTTCATGAGTGACGGACAAATCGTTGAACAAGGTTTGCCCGAAGAAATCTTTGTAAATCCTAAGGCTGAAAGAACCCGTAAGTTCTTAAACCAAATACTGAAATAAGCAAAGCCGTAAACAACAACCTGTTTACGGCTTTTTATCGAGATTGGATTGAAACCACTGATCGAAACAGCATGAAAAGATAGCATTTACGCTTTCTATTTGTTATGATGCAATAAAGAAAAATATGGAAGAAAACCTTAAGCTTTCGAATAGAAGAGGAGTCATGAGAATGAAAGGTTCACTTATAGAGACAACGAAGCTAAACATATTGGAGATTGATCCCTATCTTGAACCCTTTGAAAAGGATCTTCAACTTCGAATGGACCAATATACGTCCCATAAAAAGGCGTTACTTGGAAGATATATGAAGTTTAAATCTTTCGCTAATGGGCACTTGTTTTTTGGTTTCCATCTCGGCAAAGATGGTTGGTATTACCGTGAGTGGGCTCCGGGCGCAGAGGAACTTCATCTTATGGGAGATTTCAATGGGTGGAACCCTGAAACACATCCCTTAGAAAGAAAAGAGCATGGTAATTGGGAAATCTTTTTACCAGGTAGAGATGCACTGAAACACATGTCGTTGGTTAAAGTTCGAGTAAGAGCCAATGGCATAGACCGTGATCGGTTACCCCTCTATATAAGGCGTACGTTACAAAATCCAGTCACCCGAGATTTCACTGGACAAATTTGGCAACCAGAACAACGATTTAAATGGCATGATAAAGAATTTCGTGTCGATCATACGTCGCCTCTGTTTATTTATGAGCTACATATTGGTATGGCCCAAGAAAAAGAAGGGATCGGTTCATTTAAGGAATTTACGGCGACTATTCTGCCAAGAATTAAAGATTCGGGCTATAATACGATACAAATAATGGCGATAATGCAGCACCCCTATTATGCCTCGTTCGGATATCAAGTGTCTAATTTCTTTGCAGTGTCGTCATGGTTTGGCACTCCGGATGATTTAAAGGCGTTAGTAGATACAGCGCATTCGATGGGCATCGTGGTCTTGATGGATCTCGTGCATTCTCACGCCAGTGATAATCAAAGGGAAGGCATCGATGAATTTGATGGGACCGCTTACCAATTTTTCCACGAAGGAGTTAGAGGAAATCATCCAGCGTGGGGCACCAAACTTTTCAACTATGATAAAAATGAAGTTCTCCATTTTTTGCTCTCGAATATTAAGTTTTGGCTTGATGAATACCATTTTGATGGCTTTCGCTTTGACGGAATCACCTCGATGTTATACCATCATCAAGGGCTTGGAGTCGCCTTCTCGGATTACAGCCAGTATTTTAGTATCGACACGGACCTAGATGCCATCACTTACCTTCAATTTGCGAATGAATTAATTCGAGAAATAAGACCCGATGCAATCACCATCGCTGAGGACATGAGTGGTATGCCGGGAATGTGCCTACCTGTGAAGGATGGCGGTATCGGCTTTGATTATCGATTGTCTATGGGCGTGCCTGATCTTTGGATAAAGACCATCAAGGAACGCAGGGATGAAGACTGGAGCATGAACCAACTATGGCATGAATTAACGAGCCACCGTCCTCATGAAAAAACCATTGGCTATTCTGAGTCTCATGATCAGGCGCTCGTTGGGGATAAGACTCTAATTTTCAGGTTAGCTGATCAAGATATGTTTTGGCACATGGGGAAAAACGACCCAAGTATTATTGTCAGCAGAGCCATTGAACTGAGTAAGCTCATTAAATTCCTCACGATAACGCTTGCCGGTGAAGGCTACTTGAATTTCATGGGCAACGAATTTGGGCATCCTGAGTGGATCGATTTCCCGACAAGTGCGAACAACTGGAGTTATAAATATGCCTGCAGGCATTGGAGTTTTGTGGAGAATCAAACGCTTCGCTACGCGGACCTGGGGAACTTTGATCGAGAAATGATCGCCTTTTTGAAGGCTCACAAGGTATTACCGGCGAATGATTTACAAAGCTTATGGATCGATGAGTTACAGAACCTATTGGCCTATAAAAAAGGTGGTCTGATCTTTTTATTCAATTTCAATCCAACGAAATCATTGACTGATTTTGCACTGCCAATCGAAGAAAATGGAGACTATCAGGTGGTATTTAATAGCGATGAAATTCGTTTTGGTGGACTTGGCCGAATTGACAAAGATTATATTTATCAGACCAAGAAGCTCTCTGAGAGAGAAGACAAGCCTGGATTCTTGATTTATACTCCCAGTCGCACAGTATTAGTCTTAAAGAAACAATAGTTTTGTATAGGTCAATGGTCTAAACATACGCATGATGCTCTCACCGAAATGGTGGGAGCCTTTTTATTAAACATTTTTTACCTGGATTTTTCAGAAAGACCAGGGCATGCTAAATCAGTCTTAGTGTTAGACAATTAAAGATGAATTAACACAAACCTTATACCCATTGGAGGCATTATATGAGTGCATCAGAAATAATGGATCGAATGATTCAAGCAAAGGTCCTATATAAACAATTATCAATTGAACACTGGGTTAAGTATGAGGTATTCACGTGGCAATGGTGGATTGGTGTAGCTTGCGTCATCCTACCACTATTAGTATGGTGGAAATTAACTGATAAACGAAGAATACTCACCATAACGGCATTTGGGTTCATGGTAAATATTTTAGCAACCTTTCTTGATGTCATAGGTTCAGAGTTACTTCTTTGGAATTACAACATCAGGACACTTCCACAAATACCGTTGCTGTTACCCGTAGATTTCATCATAGTGCCAGTTGTATATATGCTCATATATCAGCATTACAAAGCCTGGAAGCCATTTTTATTCGCAAGTATAATCGTTGCCCTAGTGTTATCATTTATTGCTGAGCCACTAGCAGTGTACATCCAACAATACCAACTAATTTCTTGGCATTACATTTATTCGTTTCCAATTTATATACTAATCGTAATTTTATCGAAACTCTATGCTGATAAATTGTTATCAATTCAGGAAATGCAAGAATGATTATCGCGTGAGAAAATATACAAATCTATCATTGACTGCCAATAATTTCGGGGCATATGAATTTTTATTAACGGGAAAACTATGGTTAGATTACTATCAATACGATATTATGAATTGAAAGGAATGATATATTTGGGCGCACACAAAAAAGTATCAAGAGCAAAATCTCCGATTTCCATAAGAGATCCACATTATACGGAGTATGACATACAGAAATCGCGAAATATCCAAAAACCAATGCCACGTGTTACACCGTAAGAGTGTAAGATTTCAGTGGTTCTTCGGTTATCTATAAGAGAAAAACTTGCAAAGTCATGCTTTGCAAGTTTTTCTCATATTTGGGGAACTATATCTAGGGACATTCGCAAATAATTGTGTCATTAAACATAAATTGTGCAGGTATTTGTTTATTTGCACAGAATAATGTTTATATAAGCATTTATGTTGTGTCCGGATGACCGGATTATTAAAAGGAGGTTACCCCAATGTTGAAAGTAGCAATTAATGGTTTTGGTAGAATTGGTCGTCTAACCCTTCGTGCGGCTCTAAATCAATCTCTCCCTTTTGAAGTCGTAGCCATCAATGACTTGGGAAGTCCTGATTTGTTAGCTCATTTGTTCAAGTATGATTCAGTGCATGGTGTTCTTCCTAATTCTGTGACCGTTGAAGGACGTACCATGATCGTTGATGGAAAACGCATTGAAATTTTCGCTGAGAAGAGTCCTTTGGATTTGCCTTGGAAGAAGCTTGGCGTCGATATCGTCATTGAATCAACCGGCCGCTTTACAAAGCGTGACGCTGCAGCGCAACATATTACGGCAGGCGCTAAGAAAGTCGTCATTTCTGCACCTGGTAAAGATGAAGACATCACTATTGTTATGGGCGTGAATGATGATAAATATGATCCTCTGAAGCATCATGTTATTTCTAACGCTTCTTGCACAACAAACTGCCTTGCGCCTGCTGCAAAAGTCTTACTCGATGCTTTTGGCATTGAACAAGGGTTTATGACAACAACGCATGCCGTCACCGGTGACCAAAGGATTACAGACATGGAACACTCAGATTGGCGCCGATCGAGAGCTGCTTATCAATCCATGATTCCTACCACCACGGGTGCGGCCAAAGCAGTGACGCTTGTCTTGCCTGAATTGGAAGGCAAAATGAACGGACTGGCCGTCCGCGTTCCGACACCGAATGTTTCGTTGGTCGACCTTGTCGCCAATTTAACCAAGCCAACCACAAAGGAAGAAGTCAATGCTAAATTGCGTGCAGCGGCAGAGGGCCCACTCAAGGGAATCCTCGAGTATTGTGAATTACCGCTCGTATCTCATGACTTTAATGGTAATCCAGCAAGTTCCATTGTTGATTCGTCATCGACCATGATGATCGGAGATCGTATGGTTAAGGTACTGGCTTGGTATGATAATGAATGGGGTTATTCAAATAGAGTTGTCGATTTAGTGAAGTTGATTGTAAACAAAGGCTTGTAAACTAGGAGGGATTGCTTCATGAGAAGGACTAAGATTGTCTGTACGATTGGACCGGCTAGTGAATCCAGGGAAAAGGTTCGAGCGCTTATAACCGCCGGTATGGATGTTGCACGCCTGAATTTTTCCCATGGAACCCATGAGGAACATGGCCAAAGAATCGTCGTTCTCAAAGAGGAAGCTGCCAAAATGGGGAAACATCTGGGGATTATGCTGGATACTAAAGGACCAGAAATTCGTACTGGAAAGGTTCCTGATGAGGGTGTTACTCTTGAAAACGGGTCGGAATTTAGTCTAGACACAGATGTCAGCAGTATTGGTAATCAGCTACGAGTTGGTATTACCTATACTGAGCTATGGAAAAAAGTTAATATTGGAACCCATATTCTGATTGATGATGGTCAACTCGATTTAGAAGTCACCGCAGTGGATAACCAAGTGATTAAAACGGTGATTCAAAACGGCGGTCTTCTGAAGTCACAAAAAGGGGTGAATGTTCCCAGTGCACTGATTGATTTACCCGCTGTCACTGAGCGGGATATCGATGATATTCGCTTCGGGATTTCCCAAGGAATTGACTTTATCGCTGCCTCCTTTACCCGTACGGCCAGCAATGTGTTGGACGTTCGCCGGGTTTGTGAAGAAATGGAAGCCGATGTCCACATCATCGCGAAGATCGAAAGCCAAGAAGGGGTAGATAACTTAGATTCTATCCTTGAAGTGGCGGATGGGCTCATGGTGGCTCGTGGCGATCTTGGGGTTGAAATCCCCGTGGAAGAAGTCCCTATCCGACAAAAGGAAATGATACGTAAGTGCAATCTGCTGGGCAAGCCCGTGATTGTGGCAACGCAAATGTTGGATTCGATGATTCGTCAACCACGGCCGACCCGAGCAGAGGCGAGTGATGTTGCGAATGCGATCTTGGATGGAACGGATGCCATTATGTTATCGGGTGAAACCGCTGCGGGTCTTTTCCCGCTTGAAGCCGTTCAGATGATGGATAAGATCGCCAAGCGTATTGAGCAGACCGATTTAGGTCATCAGGTCACCCGTCAACCTCAGCGTAGTGTCGCCGGCGCTATTAGCTTTGCCAGCTATACCATTGCGAAAGACCTTGATGCGGCAGCTATTATCACGCCGACGCATTCGGGCTTGACATCGTGTATGATTTCCAAGTATCGTCCGAACGCCCTGATTGTGGCCGCAACGCCTTATTCGGCTACGGCCAGGAAGTTATCCGTTCAATGGGGTGTAGAACCAATGTTGGTACCCGAAAGTTTAGGCACGGACGAAATGCTTTCCGTGGCGGTAAATACCTCCTTAAATAAAGACTTTATTCATTCTGGAGATGTCGTCGTGATCACTGCGGGCGTTCCCATCGGGAAAGTCGGCTCCACAAATATGATTAAAGTTCAAATCATGGGAAATATGTTAGCGAGAGGGTCAGGAATTGGAAGGAAGTCCTATTCTGGTGTCGCTCGCAAAGTTAAATTTCCTAAAACAGACATGTTTAATGATGGAGATATTCTCATTGCAGAGACAACCGATGCGGAATTTGTCTCCATCATTGCCCGAGCTGGTGCCTTAGTGATCGAAGAGGGCGGATTGACATCACACGCAGCGATTGTCGCCTTGCAATATGGAATTCCCGCCATTGTCGGCGCAAAAGAAGCTTTTTCCAAGGTAACGAACGGTCAGACTTTGACGGTCGATGCGTTGAGTGGTGTGATGTATGAGGGCTCCATCAGTATTCTCTAATGAATCGAAAGGAGGGAGATCGTGAGTTCAGAAAGGCAGGATGCGATTCATTTCTTACTGCAAGAGCATGGCAATTTAACGGTCATAGAACTTGCTGAGCGGTTTAAAGTATCAGAAATGACAATCCGGCGAGATCTCAAAAACCTGGCCGCGTTGGGTTTGATCCAACGCGAACACGGACGTGCGATCTACCCTCCTATTCTTCAAATGGATAATTTGTTAATGATGAGTAAGGGAGAAGCTGAACGAGAAAAAGCCAGAATCGGCCAGTTAGCGGCGACGTTAGTTTCTGAAGGAGATTCCATCATTTTAGATGCTGGAACGACCACCCTGGCTGTTGCGCGAGCTCTGAATAGAAAGTGTACGGTGATTACTAATTCATTGTCCATCGCTTGTGTTCTGGCAAATCGTGATGACCTTACCTTACTGATGACCGGAGGCGAAGTTCGAAGCAATACCTACGCACTGGTAGGGCCGATGGCTCGAGCCGCCTTTACGGGCTTCAGCGCCGATAAATTATTTTTGGGAGCTTCAGGGGTCAATCTGGAACGAGGCTTGTCTACTTCCAACATGTTAGAATCTGAAGTGAAACAAGCCATGCTTAACGTTGCAAAAGAGATTATTCTGGTGGCCCACAGTGCCAAGATTGGGCAAATTTATTTTCATACATTTACCCAATGGAACAGTATCCACACGCTTGTCACAGACTCTGGACTATCTGAACCGATTCGAGAGAAGCTCATCGGTATGGGTGTCAAGGTTTTACTGGCCTAGACGTACATTAACCTCATATAACACAATGACTTGGTCTAAGCTAAAATAGATTGCTCATGAACGATGAGCGTCATGCTTTCATCGTAAAACAATAAAGGCGTACAGTCAGTTTGACTGTACGCTTTTATTGTTGGCCGATTGAAATGTCGACAAAACATGGACTATTTCTGGGGAAGTGTTAGTGTATCGTTCATGTGTCGTTTAGACCCCTTCTCGTTCTGTGGCTTGCTTCCTGTATTCGGCATTTGATCGGCAAGGGTATCTTTATCAATCGTACTATGGGCACGGCCATTTAACACGTCAATCAGTCCAGCATCTTGTAACTCGCTTGCAATTTCGAAGAGCGATACTCGTTTAGAAAGAGGTAGACGATTGACAAAACGATTTATTTTCACAGGTGGGACAAGGTTACGAAATTTGACGCCTCCGTATTTCATAATGCGTTCCGGCAAAAATATCTCCTCCTTAAATCAGGTTTGATTCATTGGTTATATTATTTGCCGGATCATCAAAACAAATACATTTTAAAACATCAAAAGGACATTTTATTGTATAAGAGGAGAGACGTCTGTAATCTCAACTTTGCTTAAGGTATCCGTTACTTGTCCACGTATAAAAGACAAATACTCTTGACGCAAGGCCTCTTGTTCACCCAGCTCCCACTCTTCAAGGCCAAGGGCTTTCTTCTTTTTTGAGAGCTCATTAATGCGCTCGATAATGACTTTAATAGGCGAAATACTCAAGGTTCAACGCTCCTTCCAATATGCCGTGGCAAGGGTGGTTTATTACCACATTATAGCATAATGATGAATATAATGAAAAATATAGGAAAATATTCATACCAAACGTGAAGAATCGATGCTATAATGTTAGTAAATGTCTTTTAGACAATTGGGGGTTACGATGAAAAAGTCATATTTGGAAAAACAATCGCTCATGATTCAAGGATTTTCAACTCGTTTAAACTTACGGACCAAAGCCATTTTCTCGGAGTTGAAATTATGGAGGTCAATGCATCTCCTGACAATAAGTTGGAAATCACCAAAATTTATCGTAGGAACAATGACCTTTATCGTGATCCTGGGCAGTACCCTTGTATACTTTAGCGGTACAGCTTCTGCAGCGTATGTCTACGTTAACGGTCAAAAGATCGGTATCGTGACGAGTGCTGATAAGGGTCAACAACTTGTTAACAACATTTTGACAAAACGGGGACAGTCGATCGGTAAGGCTGCAAAAACGCATGATAGCGTCGTCTATGAAGCGGTTCGAGTCAAAAAGGTCGCGCTTTTAGAAGGAACGTCAACTGACAATGACCTTCAAAAAGTCCTTACCTCGTATATTGATGGGTATGCTTTAGAAATTGCAGGAACACCAGTCGCCATTTTACCGACTCAAGGCGATGTTCAAACACTTCTTAAAACATATCAAGATGAGTATACAAAACCCAGTGCAGAAAACAAGGTGACCTCCGTTGAGTTTAGCGAACCGATTGTTACGAAGCCTGTGGAAGTGCAACCTGATCAGGTCAAACCTCTGGATCAAGTCTTAAAGCAGTTAAAAGACGGTAAGATGGTGACCACTGAGTACACGGCTAAAGAAAATGACTCTTGGTGGCTGATTGCTCGGGAAAATGACATGAAAACGGTGGAAGTTTTAGCGGGTAATCCTGGGATGACGGAAGATAGTAAGATAAAGGCAGGTCAAAAGATCAACATCGTCTTAGTCAATCCCTATTTGACCGTCATGAGTAAAGGGATCCTAACCAGTACGGAAACGATACCTTATGAGGTCGAAACAACGACGGATACTCAACTAGTCAGTGGAAAGACCGTGGTCAAAGAACAAGGGAGTGATGGCTCAAAAGTTGTCACCTACTCTTATCAACAAAAAAATGGAGAAACAACTTCCCAGGAAGTTGTAGAAGAAAAAGTGTCCAAGGAACCCGTGACTCAAGTCGTTTCCGAAGGACCAGGGCAAACGGCCGTGACGATGGCAGTGTCCAGAGGATCTAACAAGTCTAAGAGCTTTGCCTGGCCGTTGAGAGGCCCCATTAATTCCCCGTATGGAGCTCGTTGGGGAAAACTCCATAATGGGCTAGATATCGGTGGGAGCACCGGTAATTCGTATTGTGCTGCTGCTGCTGGGACCGTCGTTTCTGCAGGCTGGGGTGGAGGATACGGTAATATGATCCTTATTGACCACGGTAACGGAGTGAGCACACGTTATGGCCATTCTTCAAAACTATTAGTCTCTGTTGGTGACCGAGTAGAACAAGGTGAGAGTATCGGATTAGTTGGTTCAACTGGGCATTCGACCGGTCCACATCTGCATTTTGAAGTGCTAATTAATGGTTCGACCGTCAACCCTGCGAATTATTTACGGTAGATTTCAAAAAAGCGCCAAATGGCGCTTTTTTTGCTGGCACGGAGTCGTTATGGGGATATAGAATTTGAAGGAGGGACAATGATGGGCTTATCGTCAAAAACCCGTTTGCGGGTACGTTATTCTGAAACAGACCAAATGGGGATCGTTTATCACGCAAATTATCTTGTTTGGTTTGAAGTCGGAAGATCAGAACTTTTTCGAGAATTAGATCTTCCGTATACTGAATTTGAGGCACAGGGTTTAGGTTTAGCAGTCGTGGACGTTAGTTGCCGCTATCGCAAACCCTCCCATTATGATGATGATCTGGTTATTATGACTGAGTTAGATCGCATGTCTTCACGATCAGCACGATTCCATTACCACGTATACCGTGGGGAAACACTTTTAGCTGAAGGCAAAACGGTGCACGTGTTTATTAACAAAGAAGGCACTCTTGCAGACGTTCGTCAATACGCAATTTGGACCCGTTTGCAAGCAGTTATGGAAAAGGATAAAATTCCCAAACACTCTTCTGCGGAATGAGCGATAAACTATTGTATTTCGTTCCGCGTCATGGTATTATGTATACATAATACAAAGAGAGAAGGGATATTATGTTTCTTGTAACGTGGATCGAAGGCGAAGAGGTCAATTATCGACTCGTAAACAAGCAGGAACTTCCCAAACTAATGAAAACCTTTGGGCAGAATGCAATTATTCAAAAATTCGCATCTTAATATATGCTCGATAAGATTCGTAAAGAATTTTAAATACACTAAATGTCCATTTTATTTATGGGCATTTATTTTTTTTATCCTTTCAGCAGGATAAAATTCATTTTCCTCGAATAAAAGAAGGGTAGTCGTCTTAAAAGGAGGGCTAGTAATGCCATATAAAATACTGGTTGATAGCGCGTCGGATATACCCGCTGACCGAGCGAGTGCTGCAAGCATCGTTACGGTTCCTATGCTAGTAAACATAGAAAGTAGAACCTTTTCTGAAGGGGTTAACCTTACGACCAAAGATTTCTATGCTCAATTTAAGAGCTTTAAGGAATTACCGAAAACTTCTCAACCTAATCCCACCAATCTTTTAGAAAATTATGAAAGGATCTTATCAGAGGGGTATGACGTGGTGGCAATTCATCTTTCCTCTGCTTTAAGTTCAACGTTTGCAACGGCTCAAATGCTCCGTAATCATACCTCCGCACCGGCGCGAGTACATATTATCGATAGCTTAGGAGCATCATTTGGGTATGGGTTACTGGCACTGTTTGCTCAAGAGATTCTTTCCTCGGATGTTTCTTGGGAGGAAGCTGAAGCGAAAATACTTGCAATTCGCCAGAATATGCGATATGTTTTTACCTTAGATACGCTTGAATATCTTGTTAAGGGTGGAAGAGTAAGCAAGACCGCTGGCTTTATTGGTGGATTACTTTCTGTTAAGCCTATTTTGCATATGACCCGGGATGGACGAATAGAACCTTTTGCCAAAGTTCGATCCCGACGAGCCGCCATTCTTAAATTAGTCAGTGTGATGCTCGATGAAATAGTTCATCCCGAACAGCAAGTACTTGGGATTTCCCATTCTGATTGTTTGGAGGATGCCCAGTTTTTGGCCCATGAAATTCGTCAGGTTCTGACTGTGAAAGATATATGGATCAGTGAAATTGGATGTGTCGTTGGAAGCCACACCGGACCTGGAACGTTGGCTCTTTTTTATCAGACTTAAAACACGTCAGGAATAAGAGGTGTACTTTGTTGTTCAGAAAATGCATCACTGCTTTTCTCCTTGCCATATTTACGATGATCAGTGTTACTCCCACAGCATATGCCGTAGGCACTTCTTCTAAAGAACCTCAAATACGAGGAGAAGGTGCTTACTTAATTGACGTCTTATCCGGTCAAACCCTCTATATGAAAAATCCGGATGAGCAATTAGCCCCAGCAAGCACGACAAAGATTATGACGGGTCTTTTAGCGATCGAGCGTGGAAATTTAAATGATATCGTCACTGCGAGTCCTTCCATGCTGAATCCAAAGCTCGTTTATGGCACACAAATATATCTAGGGCCAGGCGAGAAAATGCCCATGCAGGAACTTCTTTACGCTTTGCTGTTAAACTCTGCTAACGATGCAGCGGTTACGATTGCGGAACATGTCGGGGGTAACTTACCAAACTTTGTCGAGATGATGAATCAGCGCGCCCAAGAAATAGGGGCTACTCAGACCCATTTTGTGAACTCGAGTGGATTGACAGAGGCTGGGCACCTCACCACCGCTCATGATTTAGCGCTGATTGCTCGAGTTGCCTATCAAAACCCCACGTTTGCACAATATGTTCGGACAAAGTCGCAGACCATTTCGCGATCAAAACCGAATACGCCCATTCAAATGCTGAATGAAAATAAATTACTGTGGCGTGACTCTAGCGTCGATGGTATTAAAACAGGCTATACGGCTGCTGCCCAAAATTGTTTTGTAGCCTCTGTGACGAAGGATGGACGCCAATTCATTGGTGTAATCCTTAAATCCCCAGGACACGAAATTTGGACAGATATGCAGGCTATGTTTGATTACGGCTTTACTCAATATAAAGGGTCTATTTTCAAACCTGCTGGATCGGTTATTTCAACAACGATGGTCAATGATGAACCCGTTAATCTATTAACTGATCAGCCAATTTATATGACGCAGAAAATCGACGAACCCAATTCGGTTTTGAATTTACGCGTGGTACCGTCTTCATCTAGTCCGCTTCGCTCTGTAAACGAAGGCCAAGTCGTTGCAAAAGTCGAGGTTTTGGACGGTAACACCCTTGTAAGGACGCTTCCTTTAAAATCCTCGCGCACGATTCTTCCACGTACCATAAAAAGCAGTACGATTTCGAATTATCTGCCTTGGATTAGGGGATTCATAATCATGGGAGTCTTATTATTAGCACTCCTTGTTAGACGAAAAGTCGTTTCCAATCGTCGATGGCGCAAACAAATGCAACTTATGGGGAGAAGGGAGCCCAATTTTGAATCACGTGACTAAAGCATTCTTCACTCACAGTTTGAAATTCATTGCCTTCTGGATTGCAGTGGGTTTCTTCATTTTCCTTGTAGGGCACTATATTTATTTGTTCTTGCCCTTTGTTCTGGCCTTTATCATGACGGCAGCCATTAATCCCTTGAGGAACTTACTCGTTCGTAAAGCTCGTCTTCCACAGGGCGTTGCAGTTATCACTGCCATGACTGTGGAAATCGGGGGATTAGGCGTAATTATTGCTCTTTTGGTGATTCGTCTGATTCGAGAAATTCGCGACGTTTATTTGAACTGGCCCTATTATAATGATGTGCTGCAGCATTTTTTCACTCATTGGCTCACAAAGCTTGAAATTTATTATTTAAAATTACCCGGTACCAACATTGACACCATTAAATCGACCGTGGATGAGTTCATCAATACAATTCCTGCTGCACTGGCCAATATATTATCGATGGCAGCCAAGATCCCTGAAATCATCATTGTGATTGTTATCGCGTTAGTCGCGACTTTCTTTATGTCCTACGGTTCCAAACGTTACCTGAACGATATTTTGAATATATTCCCACTGGAATGGCGCGAGCATCTTAGTGAATTGGGCCGAGATTTTTCTCGTGCCTTTGCAGGTTTTATAAGAGCAGAATTTATTATCTTTTTGATTACTTTGTTTTTGTCCATCACCGGACTACTCATTATCCACCCCAAATATGCCATTATCATAGGGACCATCACAGGCATCTTTGGTATACTCCCGGTTTTAGGGGTGGGTATTGTCCTTGCTCCTTGGTCTATTTTGGCCTATATTAGTGGGCACAGCTTTTTGGCGCTTGAACTGATATTACTCGCCACACTCATCACCATTTTAAGACACATTATTGAGCCGAAGATCCTGGGTGATAATGTCGGACTAGATCCTCTCTTTGTCCTCATAAGTATGTATATTGGACTGGCTTCGACGGGCGTGATCGGCTTGATATTAGGGCCATTTATTCTGATTGCTTATCAAGCTTTACGTAAAGCAGGGGTTTTTCGAAACCTCTAAAATTAGTGAATGCAGATCAATTTAGGAGTGACTTTCTTGGAGAATATTAAAAAGGTTGTTACCTTAGTCTATGGTTGCCAAATGTCTGAACGTGATGCTGAAACTTTGACAGAGATCACAAGGGGCTTTGGTTATACACCGTCAGACGACCTTGAAACGGCAGACTTAGTGATTGTGAATACCTGCTGTGTAAGAGAAAGCGCAGAAAATAAGATCCTTGGGAAAATTGGAGAACTAAAAAAACTAAAAGAACGTAATTCGCACGTAAAGATTGCTATTACGGGCTGTATGGTGCAACAACCGGGTGCTTTAGATCGATTAACGAAACGTGCACCCCACGTGGATATTTGGGCCGGAACCCATAATTTACACGACTTTTCCGCTCTTTTACATCAGGTAGAACAGGGCGGGAAAGTTGCAGAAGTTTGGCAAGAACCAAAAGCGACCTTAGAAGTGATACCGCTCGCGGTGAAAGGCAAACTACAGGCCAATGTCAATATCATGTATGGGTGCAATAATTTCTGCTCTTACTGCATAGTTCCTCATGTTCGAGGCAGGGAAAGAAGTCGTAAACCAGAGGAAATTCTTCAAGAAATCGAAGACCTTGTCCAAAGTGGCTGCCGAGAAGTGACCTTATTAGGACAAAATGTGAACTCCTACGGAAAAGAGTTTTCACCTGCTTATGACTTTGCGGATCTGCTCCATCAAGTGGATCATATCAAAGGTCTTTTAAGAATCCGTTTTATAACCTCTCATCCCAAAGATTTGTCAGATAAGCTGATTAGAACGGTAGCTGAGGGTGAAAAACTATGCGAACACTTTCATCTTCCCATTCAATCCGGTAGCAATCTAATTTTAGAGCGTATGAATCGCAAATACACAAGGGAATACTATTTAAGTCGAGTTCAAAAAATTCATGAACTGATTCCGGATGCTAGCATCACCACGGATATTATTGTTGGCTTTCCTGGTGAATTGGAAGAAGACTTTGAACAGACCCTTGCGATGATGAAGGAAGCGCATTATAGTCAAGCCTTCACCTTTATGTATTCTAAACGTTCAGGAACGCTTGCAGCGAAGATGGAAGATCAAATTCCTTTAGATCTCAAAAAGAGACGCTTACAGAATTTGATGAGTGTTCAGAACCTAGAAAGCCTTGAATGGCGCCAAAATATGATAGGGAAACGGTTTGAAGTGCTGGTGGAAGGCCCTAGTAAAACAAATCCCACGCGCTTAACCGGGCGAACTCGTGGGAACGAACTTGTGGTTTTTAAGGCTAATCTGGACACGATTGGAACGTTACTCATCGTAAAAATTAAAGAAGCAGGATCTTGGACTGTCGTTGGAGAGGTCGAAGGATTCTAAAAAAACCATGGAGTTTGAATTTAATGCAGGAATTTAGAGTTCTATGTAGAACGTAATATTCGGAGGTGTATTAACAATGATTAATAATGAAATAACAGAAAAAGCAGGGCAATTGGCTGATGCCATTGCTCGAAGTTCGGAACTTGCCGAATTACGCAGAACTGAAGATGAAATGGCAGCTGACGAGTCAGCCCAACAATTAATTGCAGAGTTACAGAAAGCTCAAGAACAGTTTATGCAGACGCAAGGTGAAAGCGAGCCTTCTGAAGCCGATAAAAAAACGGTTGATGACATTGAAACGAAAGTAGAAGGTAACCCGATCATCGTTGCTTATATGACAGCACAGGACAATTTCACGGAAATGCTGGATAGTGTGAATGCTCTTTTAGCAAATGCGATTTCTGGCGGTACAGGCGGTTGTTCTTGCGAAGACAACGCTTGTGAGTCTGGCGGATGCGAGTCTGGTGGATGTGGAAGCGGTAGCGGCGGCTGCGGTTGCGGTAACTAACCACTGACGAAATCAATACGTGATTAAAGGGGAAGGGCTAAATGGTAGCTCTTCCCCTTTGAGATTACATAACCTTTTGTACTAGTAGAAATATGTTTTAAAAGGGGAGACTACAAGGTATGAGCACCCCGATGATGCAACAATATCGAGGAATTAAAGAAAAGGCCCCAGGAACGATTCTTTTTTATCGTCTCGGCGATTTTTATGAGATGTTCGGGGAGGATGCAGAATTAGCCGCGCCTATTTTACAAATAGCCTTAACGGGTCGAGATGCAGGAGAAGGTAAACGAATTGCCATGTGTGGCGTTCCTTATCATGCTTTAGATAATTACTTGACAAAGCTTGTCAAGGCTGGACATAAAGTAGCCATTTGTGAACAAGTAGAAGACGCGAAATTGGCGAAGGGGATTGTCAAACGTGACATCATTCGTATTGTCTCTCCCGGTACACTAACAGAATCGGTGCCTGAACGAACCAATCATTATTTAGCCAGTGTGACTCATGATACAGACTGGGGCCTGTCTTTTCTTGATTTATCCACGGGAGAATTTTCGATGTTCCAAACACCCGATCTTGAGGTTTTGCTCACTGAGCTATCCCTCATTAATCCAGCAGAACTACTCTTGCCTCCTGAACTGATGAAAAAGCCGAAACTTTGGAAGGCTTATTACTGTAGCGTGCGCGAGCAAAAAACCTTTGGTGGTCTTGCCCTACAGGAGCGCTTTGCAGGTCAGCAGGCGTTGTTTCAAGAATTTCCCGTTGGAACCCAAGCGGCCACCGCTTTATGGTGCTACTTACTTGAAACGATGCCAGGCGTCGATCCAACTCATATTATTGAGATTACGACGTTCCGCTCAGAATACTGGATGTTTCTCGACCAATGGACCCGCCGTAATCTTGAACTCACAGAATCTCTCCGTAGTGGTGATAAAAAGGGAACGCTGTTGTCGATCTTAGATTTAACCCAAACCGCCTTTGGAGGTCGACTTTTAAAGCATTGGATTGATAAACCCTTGCTACGGAAAGATGCCATAGAGGGACGTCTGGAGGTGGTTGAAGAGCTTACGAAGGACTCGTTTCTCCGCACGGACTTATTTAAACTTCTATCCGAGGTCTATGATCTTGAGCGCCTGATGGGTAAGGTTTCATATGGGACGGCCAATGCGAAGGATTTATTAGCCTTGGCGCAAACCTTAGCGCTTCTTCCTGAGATTCGCACGCTCCTGACGTCGAGCACTGCTGAAAACCTCAAGAGCAATGCGCCGCATCTCGAGGGACTTGACTCATTTGTTACAAAGCTTCAAAGTGCCCTTAATCCCAATCCTCCCTTGTCACTACGTGATGGAAATATCATCAAGACCGGCTATTCGCCAGAAGTTGATGAACTACGTTCCATCTCAACGGGTGGCAAAGCGTGGGTTGCCCAACTAGAGAGCTCAGAACGTGAACGAACCGGCATTCGTTCCTTAAAGATAGGCTATAACAAAGTTTTTGGTTATTATATTGAGATCACCCATGCCAATGCTCATCTGAGTCCTCCCGACTATCAACGCAAACAGACCTTGTCGAATGCTGAACGCTTCATAACGCCTCAATTGAAAGAGTACGAACAAAAGATTATCGGGGCAGAAGAAAAACTCAAAGACCTAGAGTACGAGCTTTTGTTGATTCTTCGGGAAGAGTCCAGGACACACACCAAGACCATCCTGCATATCGCGCAGATTTTAGCGGAAATTGATGTCTTTGTCAGTTTGGCAGAAGTTGCTGTTCGCAATCACTATGTTCGCCCACAGATGAAAGAAGACGGTCAAATCCTGATCACTGAAGGTAGACACCCCGTTGTTGAACAAATGCTGGAACCCGGCGTGTTTGTCCCCAATGATACGCTCATGTCTAAGAACCTGCATTTAGCGCTAATCACCGGTCCCAATATGGCCGGAAAATCGACTTACATGCGGCAAGTCGCCTTGATTGTCCTGATGGCACATATCGGCTGCTTTGTACCCGCTAAAAAGGCGAGCATCACACTGGTTGACCGGATCTTTACAAGGGTCGGTGCCTCAGATGATTTAGCAGCAGGCCAAAGCACCTTTATGGTTGAGATGCAGGAGGTCGCCCATATTTTAAAATATGCTACCGGGAAAAGCCTGATCATTTTAGACGAAATTGGTCGTGGAACAGCAACATTTGATGGACTTAGCATTGCCTGGGCAGTCGCTGAGCACCTCGTTTCACAGCCCAAGTTCAACCCTAAAACCCTCTTTGCCACACATTATCATGAGCTAACTCATCTCGAAGATGATTTCGACGGGCTCTTTAATCTTCATGTTGGCGTAAAGGAACGGGGCGAAGACATCGTCTTTTTACACAAAATACTGCCCGGTAAAGCTGATCGCAGTTATGGGATTCAAGTTGCCCGTTTAGCGGGTTTACCACAAAATCTGCTGAACCGTGCCAAGACCTTGCTTTTGGAATTAGAATCGTCTGAACCAGCGCATGATTGGGTGGACACTCGCAAGCCAGTGACGCAGATTTCGCTCTTTGAGGTGCCACAGACTCATCCGATCTTACAAGAAATAAACAAGCTTCCCATGGAAGATATGACGGCACGTCAGGCACTTCAGTATCTCTTTGACCTGAGAGAGCGTATTCAATCCTCAGAAATCAATTAGGGGGTGTTTAATATTTCTAATCGAGTCGGAATCGATGTTGGGGGGACCTATACGGACGCCGTGTTGATTCACGACAGCCATATTATACAGACCGCTAAGGTACCCACCCGTTCTGAAAATTTAGTGGAGACCTTAATGGAGGCCTTCGATCAATTAATGATTCCAGATGAACAAGCCCTGAACCAGATCACGGTCAGTACAACCCTCGTGACCAACGCGATTCTCCAAAACCGAATGCCAGCGGTTCAATTGTTGTTATTTCCAGGGCACGGAATGAGTCTGAAGGCACACACTTGGCCCGTGAGTTATCTTGAGTTCTCTGGAGAAATGGATTTTAGGGGCCGAGAAACTGAACCGACTGACCCGGGTGAATGGGAAAAACTGCTCACACCAAAGCGACTTGAAAGTCCTGTCAAAGTCGCTATTGTAGGAAAGTTCTCCCATCGAAACAGTCTTCATGAGGAACAACTTGCGGCCTATCTGAGGGGTATTAATCCGTCACTCCGTCTTGCTCAAGGCCACACTTGGGGACAAGCAAATTTTTATCGGCGCAGTTTGACGACGTATCTTAATCTCGCGGTGTCCGACTTATATCATCAATTTGCGGAGCAATTGCAAAGCGCTGTATCTGCCCGAAAGATTGTGGCGCCTATTTCTATCTTAAAGGCGGATGGAGGGACCTTACCACTTTCCAAGATTCGGCCGATTGAATCGATTTACTCTGGCCCCGCGGCGAGTATCATGGCAGCACTGACGCAAAGTGAAGCGACGGCTTCTTCAATTATCGTGGATATCGGAGGAACGACCACAGATATCGGTCTCGTTCTGTCGGGTGTCCCGTTACTGAGTTCAAAAGGCGCTCAAATTGGGCCTTATTCAACCCTTGTCCGTTCGCTGGCAGTCCGTTCAATCCCCGTGGGAGGAGACTCTGCCATTCGTGCCACAGAGGAAGGGTTTATCCTAGAAAGTTATCGACTAGGACCCGCCTATTGCTTGGGCGGCGACCTTCCCACACCCACGGATGCGATGCGTTATCTTGGACTGATTGACTATGGCAGTGAGCGCTTGGCAGAAGAGGGCCTTGCCTCTATTTTGCCGATGGAACGACGAACTCCGGAGTTTCTTCAGGAGCTGGCAACGGCGATTATTGACCTTGTTGCAGAGCGAATCGCTGGCGCTGTCGATTCCTTAAAACAAGCGTGGCAAGAAGAGCCCGCTTATAAAGTTTGGGAGGTTATCCATCCACACGAAGCCCTTACCTTTAACACGTTGGTCAGTGGAGGTGGCGCTCGGGGAATGTCAACGGCTCTGGAAAGACGCCTCAACACTCCGGTTCAGCTTGGTGCTTTTCCGGAAGTTTCCAATGCCCTCGGAGCCGCGATGGCTAAACCGACCTTTGATTGCACCCTGCATTTAGATACGTATATGAAACAGTACCGAGTCGAAGAGACGGGTGAACAGGGAAAATGGACCGGATCTCTACGTCCTTATCGTGAAGTAGAAGGTTTCCTAGATGAACTAGCTGAGCAGCAAGCTGCCTTGTATGGCATTAAAATAGATGACCTGGAAAAAGAGTCCTTCGATTTCTTTCCAATTGTTCAGGGGTATAAAACCGTGGGGCAAATTGTCCGCGGGGCCGTCCATCTGCGGTCTGGCGTGATCGGGAGGATACGTCTATGAAACGAACCGGAATTCTATTTTTCCCTGCCTTTGATTGGTCACTCGGTGATACTCATCCGGAACGAGAGGAACGGCTCCTCTATACACAGGAGCAATTGTTTGAAGAGGGCGTTCTTGACTTACCTCAAATAAAACAGTACTCACCCCGTGTTGGCTCGTTACATGACGCGCTAAGAGCCCAAGCTTTATTTCCAAATCCTGAAGCGTATTCGGATTCGTTAGATGCCCACCTCATTGCAGCCGGGAGTGCCATCTTACTGGGGGAGGCACGTATGCGTGGAGACATTGCGAATGGCTTCGTCCTTGCACGGCCACCAGGTCACCATTCCGGAGCCACAGTTTGGGGGAACCGTGGGTTTTGTACGCTCAACTATGAGGCAATCTTAGTCAATCATTTAAGAGCTCGCTTTGGTGTTAAGAAAATCGCGATTGTCGATACTGATGTTCATCATGGAGACGGAACCCAAGATATCTTTTATCACGACCCCAATGTTTTGTTCATTTCCCTTCATCAAGACGGACGCACGATTTATCCAGGTACCGGCTTTGTCAATGAAAAGGGAGGTCCCAATGCTTGGGATCAGACGGTGAATATTCCGCTTCCTCCGGGGACAGGAGACGAAGGATACCACTATGTTCTGGAAAACTGGGTGTTACCGCGACTTCAAGCGTTTGCCCCTGATCTGATTATTAATTCTGCCGGACAGGATAATCATTTTACGGACCCACTGGGCTCGATGAATCTAACGGCCAATGGCTACGGGCGAATTACCGAGCTTTTAAAACCGGATTTGGCAGTTCTAGAAGGCGGATATTCCATAGAAGGGGCCTTGCCCTATGTCAACCTCGCTATATTACTGGCACTGGCCGGAGAAGATTACCATCATGTTCGTGAACCCCAGAAAATAGACCGCTCTGTTTTAACCCTAGCGACCTTAAAACCGTATGTTAAGGAACTGAAGAAACAGCAAGAAGCAACCAAACCCAGCTTCACAACCCAAAGCAAAGCCTTCTTTCCCAAAGGACCTTGGATTTATCATCCTCATTCCGTCTACTATGATACGGATGGGTTCCAAGAAACCCGACATGATTACATTCGGCAATGTAACCACTGCGGAGGAACTGTGTATATAGAAAGCGCCTCAGCGTCGTCTCGCCAAAATTCTATTCTAGTACGAATCCCGTTTGAAGCCTGCTCAGATTGCGAGCAAGCGGGCTATGACCTTTGGGATCATCTACAGCATCATTGTCAGGATACCACGAACGGTTTATTGCAAAACCAGCTGCTCGATAAAGTGACCGTATGGGATCGGAAAGAAGGACTGAGGGAATTTTGACACCGGTAATTCATATCCTTGATTCGCACTCAGCCAACCAAATTGCCGCGGGAGAAGTGGTGGAACGTCCGGCTTCTGTCGTCAAGGAACTAGTCGAGAACGCTCTAGACGCTGGGGCAAAACACATTGACATCACCATTGAAGGAAACGGCGTTCCGCTAATTCGTGTCCGAGATGACGGCTGCGGTATGGCCATTAAGGATTTGCCTTTAGCCGTCATTCGCCATGCAACCAGTAAGATCACTCAGATTGATGACCTGAATGACCTTCAAACCCTCGGTTTTAGGGGGGAAGCTTTACCAAGTATTGCTTCAGTGTCTCATATGGAAATTTCCTCACGTCCTGCCGATGAAGTGGCTGGATTGTGTCTCAAGCTTGTGGGTGGGGAAGATGGAGAATTTTCTGAAGTAGGGTGCCCGGTCGGGACGTCTGTCACGGTTCGCAATCTTTTTTTCAATACACCGGCTCGCTTAAAATTTCTCAAATCAACTCCGACAGAATTTGGTCTCATCAGTGATGTCGTTGGGCGAATTGCCCTTGCGCATCCAGAGATTGCTTTTTCTTTAGCCCATCCACAACAAGTTGTGTTACAAACCTCTGGGCGAGGTGATTTACGGGAGACGATTGGTGCGGTCCTCGGTCATACGATTGCACGGCAGCTCATTCCGATCAACGCCCAGCAAGGAGATTGGTTATTAGAGGGCTTTATCAGCCCACCCAATCTGGTTCGATCGTCTAAACAGACCCAAACCTTTATGATTAACGGCCGAATGGTTCGCTCAGCGTTCTTGAGTCGAGCCCTTGAGGAAGGCTACCACACCCTGATCCCGAATAAGCTTCATCCTGTGGTTGTCGTTCATCTGCATGTTCCGCCCTCAGAGTATGATGTTAACGTTCACCCGACTAAAATGGATGTGCGCTTTAAGAGTGAGCAGACTTTATCTCCTTTTATCAGTCAGGCGGTTTATCAAACCCAGCTCCAGAGTAAACCTTTACCTTCGTTTCAAGCACAACTCAATCCAAACCATGAAACGAAGACTGCCTTCCCGTTCAAGAATTCTCCACCCTCCAAAGTATCCGTTCTTTCTGAGCCGTTCAGGGTGACAGGGCAATTACGCGAGACCAACGCATCGCTTTCGGTTAGTACAGCGGGTACGGCAAGCGCAGCGAATACGCTGAGCACCACGAGTACCCAGAACAGCCAGAATAACCAGGGTAACCAGAGTACTGATAATACCGAGAGTATGCAGAGTATCCAAGGTAACCAGAATAACTCGAATGACCCCAGTTTGCCCAGTAACCGGAGTATCTTAGAAAAACAGCCACTTAGACCCGTTAAAATCGACCAGCCAACATTATTTATACCGTCTAAACCACCGTCTGAAATTCTTGAGAGCGCCGTTGACGGTTCGAATCAAACGGCCTCAGATAATTTCGGTGCTGAAGTAGATCCCTTGACTGAAAACAGTGCCCCAAGCGTGGTTGAGACGAACGTGGGTGAGACAACCCCAGAAGACACGCTGGCTCATATCTGGCCGTTAGCACAGGTATTCAATACGTATATCTTAGCCACTGACGGTGACGTCCTGCTAATGATCGACCAACATGCTGCTCACGAACGGATTAACTATGAGCGGCTGTTCGCCGAGTTCAAACGAGCCGAACATTCAAGTCAGACGCTGCTCATTCCGCTTCCCATGGAGTTTACGCTCCAGGAGGAACAGGTAGTGTTAGAAAATTTATGGAGTCTGACTGAGATGGGCTTTATTCTGGAGCAATTTGGGGAACGAACTTACTTATTACGGGGTGTACCCGTTCAAACCGGGCTTGTGCAAGCAGACCAACTGCTACGCCAGTTCATTGAAGAGGTCTTACAGAAAAATTCGACCCCCACGATAGATAAATTACTAGAAGAATGGATTTACCTTTTGGCCTGCAAACAATCCATTAAAGCTCAGGATTGGCTTTCTTTGCTGGGAATGGAACAACTGATTGCGCTACTTGGACTGACTCAAAATCCCTATACATGCCCCCATGGACGTCCAACGATGGTTAAAATGACTCGTCAGGAATTAGAAAAACGCTTTTACCGTACGTAAACGATCACAGGTTTGTGCACACCATCACAGGGGCATACTGTCAGTGAGGTAGGGGAGGCTCTATGTTAAATAATAAACCTGTCCTAATTAAGCTAGCGCATTTAGATCCTGACTTGCTAGAAAGACTCGAATGGTTTCAGCAACAGCCCGGCTGCAACTGGACCATAACACCGAGTGGGGAAGAGGATCTACCAGAACTGACTATCACTCGTCATGGGGTTTTCATGACAGACGGCGCAAAACAACTACCCTTTCATCCAAGTATGGCCCTCATTCGAATGATGAATCTTCTCGGCGGTCGGTCTGATCGTTATCTGGAGGCGACCCAGCTTAAGGCTGGTGACACGTTATTGGATGCGACACTGGGCTTGGGGACAGAGGCTCTGATTGGGGCATGGGCGGTGGGTGAAAACGGGCGTGTTGTTGGGCTTGAACAGTCTCCGGTTTTAGCGGCTTTTGTGCAAGATGGCTTGAACCATTTTGCAGAGCTCATTCCAGACGCAAGAAATAAGCAGAAACTAGCTGCTTGGGTCGCTTTAGCAAGCGCTTCTCCGAGAATCGAAGTACACTGGGGAGAGCATTGTGAGTATTTAAAACGCCTGCCCTCGCGCTCGGTAAATGTCGTTTACTTTGATCCAATGTTTCGCAACACCTGTTATCGGTCTGACTCAATGGAACCCTTACACCGGTGGTCAGATCATAATCCACTCAGTCACGAGGCTATCTTACAAGCCTGCAGGGTGGCTCAAAACCGGGTTGTGCTCAAGGAGCGCAAAGACAGTCGGGAATTCCAACGACTTGGGTTTGACGTTTTGTCTGGAGGTCAGTACAGTAAAGTCGATTATGGTGTTATTTTAGTCTAGGCACATTTAAAAGGGGTTGGCTTGGTGTATCCACTGATCATTATTATTGGTCCGACGGGCGTCGGTAAGTCTTCACTCGGCGTGGCTTTGGCTCAGGAAATAGGCGGTGAAATCATTTCAGGAGACTCTGTCCAGGTTTATAAAGAACTTGATATTGGTTCAGCAAAACCTTCAGCGGAGGAACTCCAACTTGTCCCACACCACCTTATAAATTATATTGACCCCTCAGAGCCTTTCTCTGCAGCTCAATTCAAAATAAAAGCCACGTCCTTAATTGAAGAAATTCGGGGCCGTGGACATGTTCCCATTGTGGTGGGGGGGACAGGACTCTATATTCGTTCCTTGCTCGATCCCTATGACTTTGTCCAACAAGGCTCGGAAGAAATACGTTCTAAATGGAGGGAATTCGTTCAATTACACGGGAACTTAGCACTGCATGAGGCGTTACAGGACCGAGACCCAGAAACAGCAGAGCAGCTGCACCCCAACAATGTCTTCCGCGTGATTCGAGCGCTTGAAGTGTTTGAATTAACCGGTAGCACCTTATCAAGTCAACGACAATTCAGAGATGATGAGTACAAGACGCTTGATCCGTCGATCCTTTATATTGGCCTAACCGCGACACGTGAAGTGATCTACGAACGAATTAATCAACGCTGCGTCACGATGCTTTCCCGAGGTTTAATTGAAGAAACTCTGGCAATCTTAAATATCGGTTATGCACCCACGTTAAAGCCCTTACAAAGTATCGGCTACCGCCATGCGCTTTGGTACATAAAGGGATTTGTCACACAACCTGAAATGCTCCGTTTACTGCAAAGAGATACGCGACATTTTGCCAAGCGTCAACTAACTTGGTTCCGCCGAGATCCACGCATCAATTGGTATGATGTGGAAAGAGAGACGGACGTAGTACTGAAGTATATGGTTAAAACTTGCAGAGCTTATCAAACTCGTGTAGAATAAGTGAAGTAGAAATATAAGGCTCTGGAGGCAAATGTATGAATAAATCGCCCATTAATTTACAAGATACCTTCCTTAATCAGGTCCGCAAGGAAAACCTTCCGGTGACCATTTACTTGGTTAACGGGTTTCAGCTAAAGGGACTTATCAAAGGTTTCGATAACTTTACCGTGGTTATTGAGTTTGAAGGTAGACAACAGATGGTCTATAAACATGCAATTTCGACAGTCATGCCGATTCGTCCGATTAACTTTATGGCAGTGAGTGCTGCAGAAAATCAATAACAAGTACTCATTCCTGATAACAAATTAGTAGGATACACCCGAAGCATGAAGAACTAAGTTCGGTACTAGCCGAACTTAGTTCTTTCTCTTGAATATACTAGTAATTTAAGTTATACTAGTATCATATGCTTTTATCTTAGTGAAAGAAAGGAACTCAGCCCAACTATGGAAACTCGAAATTTAAGAAACATCGCAATTATCGCTCACGTTGATCATGGGAAGACGACGCTTGTTGACGCCATGTTAAAACAGAGTGGAACATTCAGAGCTAACCAACAAGTTATGGAACGCGTCATGGATTCCAATGATCAAGAACGTGAACGTGGAATTACCATCTTATCTAAAAATACCTCCGTACACTGGCAGGGAACAAAGATCAATATTATTGATACACCAGGACATGCTGACTTCGGTGGCGAAGTTGAACGTGTTTTACAAATGGTTAATGGTGTACTCCTGATTGTTGACTCCTTTGAAGGCCCTATGCCACAAACCCGTTTTGTTTTGAGAAAAGCTTTAGAGCTTAAGCTCACACCCATTGTTGTCATCAATAAAATTGACCGTCCAGACGCTCGTCCGGATGAAGTGGTTGATGAAGTACTTGATCTCTTTATTGAGCTTGGTGCAGAAGATGAACAGTTGGATTTCCCAGTTGTCTATGCTTCCGCGCGTGCAGGTACTGCAGGACTCACCTATGATTCTTTGGCTGACTCTTTAACACCGCTATTTTCTGTGATTTTGGAACACATTCCAGCGCCTGTTGTCGATCTGGAAGCTCCTTTCCAGATGCTTGTCACCACACTTGATTATGATGATTATGTCGGGAAAATCGCAGTAGGTAGAATTGTTCGTGGAACCATCCATCAAAACGAAAATGTCACCTTAATCAAGCGTGATGGTACTCCTGAAAAATGTAAAGTCGGTAAAGTTATGATTTTTGAAGGCCTAAAACGGGTAGACGTTCTCGAAGCCTCAGCCGGAGAAATCGTGGCTCTCACTGGACTTACCACGAGTAATATTGGTGAAACGGTTGCTTGTGCTGTGAATCCTGAAGCCTTACCAACCATCGAAGTAGATGAACCTACTTTGTCGATGAATTTCATGGTCAATAACAGTCCCTTCGCAGGGCGAGAAGGTCATTTCGTAACCTCTCGAAAAATACGTGAACGTCTTTGGAAAGAAGTCGAGACCAATGTTAGTCTAAGGGTCGAAGAAACGGACTCTGCCGATTGTTTTCAAGTATCCGGTAGAGGAGAACTTCACCTTTCAGTTCTGATAGAAAACATGCGTCGGGAAGGTTATGAACTACAAGTTTCTAAACCTGAAGTGATTTATAGAAATATAGACGGCGTCAAATCCGAACCGATGGAGTTTCTAACCTGTGATGTGAACGAAAGTGCGTTGGGATCAATTATGGAGCTACTCGGAAAGAGAAAAGCAGAAATGGCCAATATGATTAGTCTTTCCGCTTCGCAACTCCGTCTAGAATTTAAAATTCCAGCACGTGGCCTTATTGGTTTTCGTGGAGACTTTTTATCTGAAACACGTGGCGAAGGCATGATGAGTCATGTGTTTATGGGTTATGAACCTTATAAAGGGGATATACCTGGACGAACTCGAGGCGCACTTGTTGCTTTTGAAGAGGGAGAAACAAATGCTTACGGTCTTTACTCGGCTCAAGAACGTGGCGATTTGTTTGTCGACCCAGGTCTCCATGTTTATGGAGGAATGGTTGTTGGAGAAAATAAGCGTGAGCAAGATATTGAAGTGAACGTTTGTAAGAAAAAACAACTAACCAATATGCGTACCAGCTCGGCAGATGAAGCTTTGCGGCTTGATAAGCCTAGGGAATTCTCTTTGGAGCAATCGTTAGAGTTTATCAACGACGACGAATTGGTGGAAATCACCCCTAAGAGCGTTCGTATACGCAAAAAATTCCTCGATCACTCTGCTCGTATGCGTTATACAAAAGCGCAAACAGGTAAATAATAACAATACGTTTTCTAAGACACCTTTCATCTTTACTTGAGTATATTAGTAAGGATGGGAGGTGCCTGTACATATGACAATACGTGTGACGTTTAGACCGGACAATCATCAGCCACCGGTCATTCAATCTCCCTTGCCCCGCAATACTGCGCAGCTCAGCACACCAGTGACAGAGCTGGGAATTGGTCGCGTGCGTAAGAGTAATCCTTCTACGCTTGAAAAAGACAAAGATAGAGTCGCGGAGATTCTTGCGGAATTGGAAGGCTTCATTGGGTTAGCAACTGTCAAACGGCTAATTCGGGAATTACAGGCCTATGTGGAAATTCAAAAGCGTCGTACGCAAGAAAAACTGATTGCTGAACCCCTCGTGTTACATATGATTTTCAGAGGGAATCCGGGGACTGGCAAAACAACGGTCGCTCGATTGGTCGGACGACTCTTCAAAGAAATGGGTGTTCTTCAAAAAGGGCACGTCATTGAATGCGAACGAGCAGATCTTGTCGGTGAATATATTGGACATACCGCACAAAAAACGAGGGAACAACTCAAGAAAGCGTTGGGTGGCGTTCTCTTTATTGATGAAGCTTATTCTCTAGCCCGTGGTGGAGAAAAGGATTTCGGCAAAGAAGCGATCGATGCTTTAGTCAAAGCCATGGAAGATAATAAGGATAATCTCGTTTTAATCTTAGCAGGATATCGTGATGAAATGGAATGGTTTTTGAGATCCAATCCTGGACTTCGTTCACGCTTTCCAATACATATTGATTTTCCAGATTATTCGCTGGATGAATTGTTGGCCATCGGGACCACAATGTTTAAGGCTCGACAATATGAGCTGACTATAGCAGGATCGGAAGCGCTCCGACTTCACCTGCAAAATTTATTGAATTCCCATCCTTATGCCGGAAACGCCCGGCTTGTTCGTAACCTCGTTGAAAAAACAGTCCGTAAACAAGCAGTTCGACTTTTCCAAAAGCCGAGCTCTAGCCGTGAAGAACTTATACAAATTTTACCTGTGGATATTACCCTGGAAGATGTATGATCTTTTGGGTTAAGTTAATATAACAAGACAATGAAAAACTTAGAATATGAGGTTTACTATGGAAATGGATATTTCGGGGGAATTGTCCGGGATTCGGGCAAGTCAGTTACAAGAGCTTAAAGATCTTTCTGAAATTAAGACTGAACGTTCTGAACTCATCAATCCTGAAATTCTTGGAGAGATGATGCGGCTGACACAACTTTGGAATCGAGAAATCGCCGTTTACCTTTCCCGTCCAGGGACACTTTTGGCTGCTTCAGTAGGGCGACATGCCAATGTGACACTGCCTCAGATCAAAGGTAGATCCATTGGAAAACACCTCAGATGCATCCATACGCATCCTGGTGGGGACGCCAGACTTAGTCCACTCGATCATAGCGCCTTGTTATCCCTTCAACTTGAAAGTATGGCGGCAGTGGGCGTTCGCGACGGTTCACTGACTGGAATTCAGATTGCCTTTCGAACAGGGGAAAACGATTCTTCGATCGTAAATCTCAGTTCTGAAAGCTGGCAATCCTTTGATTATAACGACGCCTTGTCTACGTTTCCCAAGGGTACCACCAAAACTGAAACGGCCGCTGGTAAAGAACGCGCTTTCCTCATAGCGCTCGTCGATAGTGAACAAGATGATAATGAAGATTTGACGGAACTACGAGAGTTGGCTCGATCAGCGGGTGTAGACGTCGTCGGACAACTGGTTCAACTACGTCGTTATGGTCAGTCACGTAGTTATTTAGGGAGCGGGAAAATTGAAGAATTAGTTCACCGCGTCCAGGAAACTGAGGCCAACGTTGTGATTTGCGATGATGAACTATCACCAGCACAGTTACGAACGATAGAAACAGAAACCGGGCTTAAAGTTTTAGATCGCACGGGCTTAATCTTAGACATTTTTGCGCAACGTGCTCAGTCCCGTGAAGGTAAACTTCAAGTTGAATTGGCCCAACTGAAACATTTATTACCCTATTTATCTGGACAAGGACAAGCTCTGTCCCGGTTAGGATCAGGCGTCGGCTCACGTGGCCCAGGTGAAACAAAATTGGAGCTTGACCGAAGGCGCATGCGGGATCGCATTACGCAACTGGAAAAAGAATTAAAGCAGGTCTTACAGCATCGTGATGTTCAGCGTCGACAAAGAACAAGAAGTGGCCTACCGACGATTGCCTTGGTCGGGTATACGAACGCTGGGAAGACAACCTTCCTAAAAGTAGCCATGGAACAAACCGGTAGTCGGTCTGATATACCCATCGGTGAAAATAAATTATTTGCAACCTTAGATCCCATCGTTCGTAGTATCAAAGTCAATGCCTCCTTGGAAATTCTTCTGAGCGATACGGTTGGGTTTATTAGAAAATTGCCAACCCAACTCCTTAAGGCTTTTTTAGCCACGCTTGAAGAGGTTCAACATGCGGATGTTTTATTGCATGTCGTTGATGCGAGCCATCCACAAGCATTGCAACACGCGGAGACGGTCAATGATGTCCTAAAACAACTTGGGTGCGAAGAGAAGCCTATGATTACTTTGTTAAATAAAGTTGATAAAATCACGGCTGAAGACGATCTTTCCGAGCTAGTTCAAAGCGTTCCTCATCCAATCAAATTGTCTCTCAAACGAGGGGACTCTTTAAAGCCAGTTTGGAATCACCTCAGCTCTTTATTAACCTAATTTTATGTTTGGTTCTTTATTTATAAGGAGGAAGTTATTTGTATTCAGATCCAATTTGGCCGGAGTCAATTCGTAAAGCAGTCGCTGATGCAGAGGAAACACTCCTACGACAGCTTCCGGAGATACAAGAAATTGCCACGCATAACCACGCAAAGGTCTTGAAAGCTTTTCAAGCAGAACGTGTCTCAACGTACCATTTACAGGGAACCACTGGTTATGGTCTGGGGGATTCAGGCCGTGAAGTCCTCGATCGCGTGGTAGCACGAGTTTTAGGCACGGAAGCAGCGCTCGTACGGGGTCAATTCGTTTCAGGTACCCACGCTATAGCCACGGCTTTATTTGGTGTTTTGCGACCTGGAGATCATGTTATTTCTGTCAGCGGGTCCCCTTATGACACGTTGGAAGAAGTCATCGGGTTAAGGGGAGAAGGGCAAGGGAGTCTAATGGACTTTGGAGTATCCTTTGACGCCATCCCGCTTGACTCACAAGGTAAAATTCAATATGCACTTTTAAGCAAGAGCATCACTGGTAAAACTCGTATGTTGATGGTTCAGCGTTCACGCGGGTATGCATGGAGAAACTCCTTGATGATCTCTCAGATCAAGGAACTGGTTACTTTTGTTAGAAATACTTATCCTCATATCCTGATCTTCGTCGATAACTGTTACGGAGAACTCGTTGAAAAGCTAGAACCTAGTGATATCGGGGTTGATTTGATGGCGGGCTCGCTGATTAAAAACCTCGGAGGCAGTCTTGCTCCGACGGGTGGCTATGTAGCAGGTCGCTCAGATTTGGTGAAACTGACAGCCCAGCGCTTAACTGCACCCGGTATTGGAGAGCATATGGGAGCTACCTTAGAATGGCAGCGTCTGTTTTATCAGGGATTATTTTTTAGCCCCCTAACCGTTTCTGAATCCATTAAAGGCGCTGTTTTTTCTGCGGCATTTTGGCGGGCGTTAGGGTTTGAAGTACATCCTGCACCAGAAGCGCCTAGAACAGATCTTATTCAAGCGATTAAACTTGGATCAAGGGATAAAATGATTTCTTTCTGTCAGGGTCTTCAAAAGGGCTCACCCGTTGATTCTCATGTTTTACCCATCCCCTCTGGTATGCCAGGGTATGAAGACGAGGTCATCATGGCAGGAGGGACGTTTATTCAAGGCGCAACCAGCGAATTTTCTGCTGATGGTCCACTGAGAGAACCCTATATTGTCTATCAACAAGGCGGCATTTCATCCACTTATGTACAGATGGGTAATATTTTGGCAGCCCTAAATTTATGGGAACAAGGACTTTTAGACTAACTCATCGATCTTTGTCTATAGGCACTAACCGATCATGACACCTTTCATTTCAAACATGTACAAAACTGTGATACTATGAAAGGGTAGAAAGGGGTGAATTATGGAAGATTCCGAGATACCGAAAAGTACCATGCGTTTTTTGTTTGAACTTGTTGAAATTGTGCTCATTGCCTTTGCACTTTCATGGGTATTGCGCACTTATGTTATTGAAGCTCGCAAAATTCCGACAGGTTCAATGTTGCCGACGATCCAATTGGAAGACCGTGTCATTGTTGATAAGTTTTTCTTCAAGCACTTTGACCACATCAGTCCTGGAGATGTCATCGTCTTTCATCCACCACCAAGTGCCCACGCGACTGAGGACTTTATTAAAAGGGTCGTTGGTATGGCCGGAGATAAACTTGAAATTCGAAATCACACAACGTATGTCAACGATCAACCATTGTATGAACCTTATGTCAAGGATAAATCGAAAAATGACTTCGGACCGATTATTATTCCCGCAAATTCTGTCTTCGTGATGGGGGATAATCGCAACAATAGTGCGGACTCAAGAGAGTGGGGCTTCTTACCAACTCAAAATATTACTGGTAGAACTCTATTTCGCTATTGGCCCATGGATCAAATAGGTGCTCTTGCCCGTTAGGCGGGAGCTTTTTTTATTCTTTCAAGCATATACTTTAATCAGTTATAATTTCATCTCCTTAAAGGATCCAGGAACATAGAGATCTTTGTTCCAATTACTTAATTGAGAGGGTGGGGTTTTGTGGAAGATCTTAAGCTAAGGGTCGTTCTTTTATTTGGCGGACGTTCAGGAGAACACGAAGTTTCCTTAAATTCAGCCCAGTCTTTATTCAAAGCAATTGATCGAACTCGCTACGATGTTGAAACAATCGGGATTAATAAACAAGGTCAATGGTTTTGGGGTGTTCTCCCTGAAGCCATGATAAAAGATGGCTTTCCTCCAGCTGACGAGGCACGCCAGGTTACGCTGGTCATTGATCCTACAAACCCGCATTTTATGGCTTTAGACGGTCATTCTCTTCCAAACCAAGGGAAATTTGACCTCATTTTCCCGGTACTACATGGCCCTTATGGGGAAGATGGAACCCTACAGGGATTACTTGAGATGGCGAATGTACCTTATGTAGGTTCTGGCGTTTTAGGCTCGTCTCTAGGCATGGACAAAGATCGTATGAAGGCGGTCTTCTTTGAAAAGGAGCTACCTCAAGCTCGCTACGCTACGTTCCTGCGTTCAGATTTCCTGAGTGCACAGGAAGCATGCCTTAATGAAATTGAAACAAAGATAGGCTATCCTTGCTTTGTGAAGCCGGCCAATTTAGGGTCCAGTGTGGGTATATCTAAAGCACACAACCGTGAAGAATTATTAGAGGCCTTGAAGGTTGCGACAGTATTTGACCGTAAAGTTGTCATAGAAGAAAATATTAATGGTCAAGAAATTGAAGTCGCGGTTCTGGGAAATGACCTTCCAAAAGCCTCCGTTCCAGGAGAAGTAAAACCAGCCCATGAGTTTTACACTTACGAAGCAAAGTACTCTAATATCGGTTCTAGCTTATTAATCCCAGCGCCGCTAGATGAATCGGTTATTTCACGTTTAAAGCAAATGGCGATTCAAGCCTTCCGCGCCGTTGAAGCAAGTGGACTTAGTCGAGTCGATTTCTTTGTAACGTCTGAGAATCAAATATTTCTGAATGAAATTAACACCTTGCCTGGATTTACAGAGATCTCAATGTACCCTAAGCTTTGGGAAGCATCTGGAATTCCATATACTGAATTGATTGACCGTTTAATTTCCTTTGGTTTAGAACGCTTTCAGGATAAACAAAACTGCAAAATATCCCGCGATTAATATTGCACGGACAACTATAAAGGGGAGCAGATGTTTTAACATCTGCTCCCCTTTATAGTTGTCAAAATAGATTTATGAAATTAAAAGCGTTAACTCAACCTTTCAATGCATATCTATGGTTATGAGCCAGTTTATTTTCGCTTAATTTAATGGATGTTACGAAAAACACCGATAACCTTCCCTAATACAGAGACATTTTGTGAATAAATTGGTTCCATGGATGGATTCTCAGGTTGAAGCCGAATAAGCGTTCTTTCTTTATAAAAGCGTTTCACCGTTGCTTCATCTCCAATTAACGCAATGACAATTTCACCGTTTCTTGCTTCATTTTGTTGACGGACAACAATGAAATCTCCATCTAAAATCCCGGCACCGATCATACTCTCTCCCTGAACTTTAAGCATGAAAACGATATCTTGACCAACCATATCAGCAGGAAGGGGAAAGGTTCCTTCAAGGTTTTCCACAGCTAGAATTGGTTGCCCAGCCATGACACGGCCGACAATGGGTATGTGAACGACTTTTTTTGCTTCGAGTATGTCACTTGTGCTATCCAAGATCTCAATGGCACGAGGCTTTGTAGGATCACGTCGAATATATCCCTTATCCTCTAAGGTCTGCAGATGGCCATGTACAGTAGAGCTGGATGCCAATCCTACAGCTTCGCCAATTTCTCGGACGGCAGGCGGATATCCTTTTTTGCGGATCTCTTCCTTTATAAAATCTAAAATATTTGTTTGACGCAGTGATAAATCTGGGTACATTGTCGCACACCCCATTTCATTCATATTTTACCATTTATTTAAACAAAGTGCAAACAAATGTTCGCAAAATGTTAAGAACAGAGTAAAGCAGGGGAGGGGACTATGAAGATTCCACCAAAGTTAAAGAGAATACTGACACAGGTAACTTTGCTATCTTTTTTAGCCATGGTAGCTTGGCAGGGTCTTCATCGGTCGCCTAATATTCCCTCGGATGTATACCCGTATTTAACGTCTCTCCCACCGACATTGGTGAAACGGTGTCTGCAGGAAAACAGAACATCTCCAACCATTGTGTTGGAGGATATATTAGCTATACGCTCCACACTGGCTGAACGAGAAGCACAACCGCTTATTGAGCAGCTTAAGAACAATCTACTTTTAAAGGATCTAAACTGGGGATCAATCACCAAGAAAAACCAGAAAATTGTTCTGAGGCATCAAGAGATCCTCGTTAAGTATCCTTATTACCACCCCAATCAGTATGGATTTCCGGTTATTGGTACTACGTGGTATGAAGATAGTTTTGGCGCGGATCGTGAAGGTGGAAAGCGCAGGCATGAAGGAACCGACCTTTTTGGAAAAGAAGGAATTCCGATTGTCAGTATCTGTGGGGGGCAAGTAGAACAAATAGGGTGGAACCGTTTGGGTGGAGAACGCGTCGGTATACGCGGGGATGATGGGAATTATTATTATTATGCTCACCTCCTAACTATTTCCACAGCACTGGTGAAAGGAAACCGAGTCGAGGCTGGCGACTCTTTAGGTACCTTGGGCCATACTGGCGTTGCTTTAACAACACCAGATCATCTTCATTTTGGAATTGAGCTTCCCAATGGACAATGGATTAATCCCTATCCCTTTTTGGCGGCGTGGCAGTCTGCCCAAGAAGAGAGCTGATTTTAGTCACTGAAATTTCCTACGTTATTAAAATGTTATTAACTTTGGTTCTTAAATTTATCAAAACTTGCCCATGGACCTAGGATTCGTTATAATAACGTTGTTTGTTACAATAACGTTGTTTATAGATATGTCTTAAATCTTTAATTAAAGAGGGGTTAATCATTGAAGCGTTCGCCGGGTCGTTTTTATAGACGAGTATTATCTATTCTAATCTTATTACTGATTGTTGGGGTTCCTTCGTATATCGGATTTAACCACGTAAATCCGACGATAGCCACAGGGCCCATTACTGTTACTGACATTAACTCTAAACCTAACTCCCTTAATTCCGAGACAGCTCAAGCAAAGATGGAACTTTCGACCCCCGATGAAAGTTACGTCCTGATCGACCCACAAACAACACAAATCCTGAAATCATACAAGGCCGATTTACAACGAGCTCCAGCCAGTACGACAAAACTCCTCACCGGGCTGATCGCGACGAAGACCCTGCAAGAATCAGACATCATACGTGTTGGCACCGAAGTGCAGGTCGAAGGATCGCAGCTCGGACTCAGCCCTGGAGATGAAATATCGGTCCATGAACTCTTAACGGCACTCTATGTTCACAGTTCTAATGATGCAGCAGCTGCCTTGGCAGTGAAAATCAGTGGTT
>Ga0209123_1000655_pt1 | contig 41548 bp, 33 predicted proteins | sample BarGraIncu00431A_FD_184500 | JGI IMG/M metagenome (GOLD analysis project Ga0209123, IMG submission 184500) | Arctic peat soil microbial communities from Barrow, Alaska, USA - Barrow Graham LP Incubations 004-31A (SPAdes) (version 2) | ecosystem: Environmental > Terrestrial > Soil > Wetlands >...
TGAAAAAAGGCATTATCCATTTTCTGATTTCTCAAAATCCGGAGGAACAAGGATACAACAGCGTCATGGCTTTTTTGAATTTTCTCGTTTTTAGGAAGCCTCTATCAAAGCTAAACTTAAGTCCGATCGACATCATCGTGAAAGAAAATATTGAGTATTATAAGAATAATACAATATAGATTTATAGAAATCTTCCCAGGATCAAGGGAAAATTCCTACTTTTAAATACAAATTTCTTAGTATTCCAGCGGCATCGCTAAAATTTCCTCATAGGTGAAAACCGGTCCGTCTTTGCACACGTACGTTTTTCCAACTGTGCAATGTCCGCATTTGCCTACCCCGCATTTCATCCTGTTTTCAAGGGTGGTGAAGATCTGGTCGTTTGGAAATCCACATTTGGAAAGGATGGGCATGCCCAATTTGATCAGGATGGGAGGGCCGGCGATAACGGCAACTGCATTGTCGCTTTTTGGCAGATTTTGTTCAATAATGGTAGGTACGAAACCGACATAGCCTTTCCAATCCGGCGTTTCACCTCCGGGGTCGACGGTGATGAAAAGTTTAACGTCGCCGCGGTTGGCCCATTCTTCCAGTTCGGCTTTGTAGGTGAGATCTTCCACGGATTTAGCGCCGTAGTAAACGGAAATTTCCCCGAATTTTTCGCGTTGATCCAGCAAGGTGTCAATGACGCAGCGAAGTGGGGGTAAGGCGATACCACCGGTAATGAAAACGACATTTTTGCCGTACCAGTCTTCAATGGGGAAGGTATTGCCATAGGGTCCTCTTAAAGTGATGATGTCTTCCTCTTCGCAATTGGCCAGTGCTTTGGTGACACGGCCGGTTGTTCGGAAGGTGCATTCGATATAACCTCTGCGGGTGTCTGGTGATGCAATGCAAAAGGTGCTTTCCCCTTCGCCAAGCACACCATATTCTGCAAATTGTCCGGCTTTAAATGTAAAATTTTTGGAATCTTCGGGGTTTGTAAATTCCAGGCGATATGTCTGAATGTTCGGTGCCTCTATGGTTTTTTTGGCAATCCGCATCGTGTAGGGTATGTATTGATTTTCTGTAATCATGACTTATGCTTTTGTAACGTTCAGGATGTTTTCAAAAATGTTCAGATGAGCCGGGCAAATACGGATGCAACGTCCGCAACCGACACAACTGACAATGCCTAAATTTTCGACGGAATATTTGAATTTGTGCAGTAACCGTTGACGACGACGTGCCGTTTGATTGGTCTTGGGATTGTGACCCGAGGCATGTTGGGTAAATTGGCCAAATCCACAGGCGTCCCAGCAACGCAGGCGTTTACCGTTTTCGGTAGTTCCTTCGTCCTGAATGTCAAAACAGGTGCAGGTCGGGCAGGAAAAGGCGCAGGCGCCGCAGCTCAGGCATCCCATCGATTCGTGTTTCCACTCGGAACTTTCGTAGGCGTTTTGAATGCGTTCCTTGACTTCGTCGATGGAAAATTTGATGTTGATTTTAGCCAGAAATTCTTCTTTGCTTTTTTCTTCGGTGTCTGTAAAAAGTTTTGCATCGATCAGCGCTTTTCCTTTTTCTGTCATTACCTCGGTGTAGAAGAAATCACCCATGGCTGTGAGTAAAATATCGCAACCTTCGGTGCTTCCCGGGTTTAAACCGACCGAAGTGCAGAAGCAGGCATCGTCTGCTTTGGCACAGCTGACGGATATGAGTGTGGTGCGCTCCTTGCGGGTTTTGTAATAGGAATCGGGATTTTCCTTTAAAAAGAATTCGGTCAGATAGTTAAAGGCCGAACTATCGCAAGGACGAAGTCCCCAGATCACCGTTTCGGGTACGTTGGACATATCGTTGGTGATTTCGACGCTTCCGTCTTCCTTTTTGGTATAAGAAAAAAGTTCCTCCACTTTGGGGAAAACGACTGATTTTGCAGAAAAAACAGTCTGGATGTAATCGGTGGACACTTGGTCGTACGATTCTACAGACTCAAAATAGACCTTCCCATTTTTCTTCAAAACGGGAGCGACAACCACTTTTCCGGATTGGAGGAGGTTGTTGAAGAAGGTCGGTATGTTGGCCGATGTCAGGATTTTTAGTTCCATGGGAAATGTATTAATGCCGTTTCCGGATAAATTATTTGATAAAACCTTCTTTGTCATCCACTTTAAAAGTATTCAAGGCATATTCCCCTTTCGTAGAAAAACCGGGGCGGGTGCCGAATTCTTTAAAGAGATCCTGATTCATCCTGGCGGTGAGCAAATGAATGGGAATGCCGGCCGGGCAGGTTCTGCCGCATTCACCGCAGTTGACGCAACGTCCTGCCAGATGCATGGCACGAATGGTATGCCATTCCATGTTTCCTGATGTTTTGGACGAGACCTTGACCCACTGAGGTTGGTTGCATTCCACGGTACATTGGGAGCAATAGCACATGGGACAAACAGCGCGGCAAGCGTAGCATTTGATGCAGGCGGTAAATTGTTCAGTCCAGTAATTCCAGCGTTCTTCGCGGGTAAGAGAGTCCAGATAGGCCAACAATTTCAAGTCTTCTTCCGAAATATCGGGGAAATTTTCCTGAACGTAGGTTTCCAATTCTTCCATGTTGGCAAAAACGATCACTTCGTCGTTGGCATCGATGGTCAGAATGGTTTTCTCAATATCCCAGAATTGATTTTCGGAGGTAAGCTGAACAATGGAACGCAAGGTTGCCATGTTTCCGAAAATGCCTATTTTTTTGGATTGCTTTACTTCCGGCTTGTGAAGATAGACAGCCAGATTGTTTTTGCATTCAGGCGTATAGATCAATAGCTCAGCTTGTGAGGCATTTTCGATGAAACAGGGTACGGGCTGGTTGGTCAAAGCGTTCTTAAACCCAATCATCAGATTTATCGTCCCATTTTCAAACAATTCAGCTACTTTATTTTGTAATTTCGTCATAGAAAAGTTGTTTTAATTTGGAACTATCCAAAGTGCTTATTTCAGTGAAAGGGCCTTTTGCTCGGATGGTGTTTGTCACTTCATCCACCAGTTCTGCCCATTTTCTGCCTTCGGCTGCTGAGACCCATGAAAAGGTGATCCGGTCTATGTCAAATCCGATAAAATCAAGCAAGGATCGAAAGGTGATCCAGCGGCGTCGGGCATGAAAATTTCCCGAAGTGTAATGACAGTCATTGGGATGGCAGCCCGAAATGATGACGCCGTCCGCTCCGTTTTCAAACGCTTTCATCAGAAGCATAAAATCTATACGGCCTGTACAGGGGAATCGGACGATTCGTACATTGGGCGCATATTTGGTTCTGCTAGTTCCAGCCAGGTCGGCTCCGGCATACGTACACCAGTTGCAGACAAAGGCTACTATTTTTGGTTCAAAATCAGGCATATCGTACAATTAAAAAGGTTTGTTCAATAAAGCGATCACTTCAGACAACATTTGCTGATTGGTATAGCCTTGTAAATCAATGGATTTGTTGCGGCAAAAAGCCACGCAGGTTCCACATCCCTGACAAAGTCCGGCATTCACCCTGGCAGCAACCTTCAGTATTTCTCCGGTTCTCCGGTCTAAAATTTCTTCCCGTTCGATGGCGTGGTAGGGACAAACTTCCATACAAAGCAAGCAACCGGTGCAGGTGGTAAATTGCGGGGGCATCATTCGGTTTACGACAGCTACGACCGGTTCACGGGTCATTTCATCGCTGGAAAATAATCCCATGACTTTGCTGGCTGCTGCTGAAGCCTGGGACACTGCATCGGGAATGTCTTTGGCAGTCTGACAGGCACCTGCAAGCATAATTCCGGCAGTGTTTGTTTCAACGGGTCTCAGTTTGGGGTGGGCTTCTGCAAAGAAGTGGTGTTTGTCGTAGCTGATGTGCATTTTTTGGGCCACCGATTCCGCATCCTGATTGGCTACGACGGCTGTTGCCAGCACGACCATGTCGGCTTCAATTTCAATGGGCTCGGCGTTCATCAAGGTGTCAACACCTTTAACAATGAGTTTTCCGTTTTTTTCATAGATGCGTGAAACACGTCCGCGAATGTATTGCACATCGTCTTCTTCGACGGCACGTCTCACGAATTCGTCGTAATTTTTACCGGCTGAACGGACGTCCATGTAGAAGACATAGGCCTCACCATCGTGGTTTTTGTGTTTGTACATCATGGCGTGTTTGGCCGTGTACATGCAACATATTTTGGAGCAGTATTCGATGCCTTTGGCTTTATCGCGTGATCCGGCACAGGCTACAAATACAATTTTTTCGGGTATTTTTCCGTCTGAAGGCCGTCTGATTTCTCCATTGGTAGGCCCTGAAGCTGAGGCCAAACGTTCAAATTGAAGACCATCGATGACGTCTTTGAATTCTCCGTACCCGTATTCCGGGAAAAAGTCGGTGTGCTTGATGTCAAAACCGGTAGCCGTCACAATCGCTCCGACCTTGATGTCGATGATTTCATCTTCCATTTCGTAGTTAATGGCTCCTACCGGGCAGACTTTTTTGCAAACACCACATTTGCCTTTTTGAAACCAGCTGCAATTGGCTCTATCTATGACAGGCTTGTTGGGGACTGCTTGTGGGAAAGGGGTATAGATGGCGGTTCTGAAACTCAGGCCTGCGTTAAATTCATCGGGGATTTTCTTATTCGGGCATTTTTGCCAGCAAGAACCGCAACCGGTACACAATTTCATGTCCACGCTTTTGGCTTTCAGTCTGACTTGTACGTCAAAATTTCCCACATAACCGGATACGCTTTCCACTTCAGCAAAAGTGTGCAGGGTGATGTTGGGATGTTGGGCCACTTCCACCATTCGGGGCGTAAGGATGCATTGTGAACAGTCCAGGGTGGGGAAGGTTTCCGAAAGTTGGGACATGTGTCCGCCAATCGATGGTGCTTTTTCAACCATGATGACTTTATGTCCGGCGTTGGCAATATCCAAAGCGGCCTGTATTCCGGCAATTCCACCACCGATAACGAGTGCTGTTTTGATTACAGGTACTTTGATGGGAAACAATTTCGAATCTTGCTTTACCTTTTGAACCATCATCCGGACAATGTCTATTGCCTTTGCAGTAGTTGCTTCACTGCGGGCATGTACCCAGGATACCTGTTCGCGAAGGTTTGCCATTTCACACAGATAAGGATTGATGCCTCCTTTTTCGGCTGCTTTTCTGAAAGTGGCTTCGTGCATACGTGGAGAACAGGCGCCAACAACGATGCCTGTGAGTTTATGTTCTTTGATTGCCTCGATGATTTGTGTCTGTCCCGGATCTGAACACATATATTTGTAATCTATGGCAAAAGCTACACCTGATAGTTTTGCAGCTTCCTGTGCTACTTTTTCCACATCCACTGTTGCGGAAATGTTTTCGCCGCAGTGACAGATAAATACTCCAATTCTTGCCATATATTATGCTTCCTTTTTAACGATACAAGATACTGCCTTGCCGGTTGAAACGAAATGATTTTCGAGTCCAAGGTCTTTTGCAGGTATTCCCATACTGAGACCCAATGCCTGTGTGATGAAAAGTACGGGAATGTTGATGTCTTTTTTTAATTGTTTTTTGATTTCAGGCCTTCGCAAATCCAGATTGGACTGGCACATGGGGCAAGCTACGATAATGGATTCGGCTCCACGATCGGCTGCATCTTCCAGAATTCTGCCTGAAAGTTTTGCGACGATGTCTGTGCGGGACATGGAAAATCCTGCACCGCAACATTCGGTTTTGAAGGCCCAGTCGATGGGGGTAGCTCCGGCTTTCTCCATGACAGCTTCCATTTCCATGGGGTTTTCCGGTCGTTCCAGTTTGGTCAGTTCTTTTGGTCTGGCCAGTAAGCATCCGTAATAACAGGCTGTTTTTTGATTGAGCTTGTTGACAATATACTGGTCGGCTACAGGGAAAATGTATTTTTGCAGAAATTCGAAAACGGTGAGAAGTTGTACGTTTCCAAGAAATTTCATATCGATGAACCCTTGTGTCTTTTTAAGGACGGATGCGTCTTCCAGCATTGCTTTTTGTGAAGCAGCCATGCGACCGTAACAGGCGGCGCAAGGAATGACCACTTCTGTCATTCCCTGATTCTCGGCCAGTGCCAACGTACGTGCCGGCAATGCAATCGATAAATCGTGGTTTAAACTGTGTGCGGCAGATGCACCGCAGCAACTCCAGTCCTTGATTTCTTCGAGGGTGACGCCGCATTTTTCGGCAACTGCCAAAAGCGATTGACTGTATTCTTTGCTGGATCCCTCAAGGGAGCATCCCGGGTAAAATCCTATTTGCATTTGGTACCTCCTTCGTTTTCTCTTACTTTATTGAATATTTTCTCAATTTCCTTCACGTTATGAACTCTGTCTGGAATGGGATTTAATTTTCCTTTGAAGAACATCGAGGGTGCTTTGTTTATATCCTGCAACAGGTTTAACGTTTTTAGCTTGTAGTTTAGTGTCAACCAAACCTCGTTCAGTTTGCCATTTTTCTCAATGGTTTCCAAAAACGCCTGATGAAATTTTAGAATGTCTTTTGCCTTGGGATTGACTTTGTTTTGCCGAACGGATTCCTGACGAAGAAAGTCCATTACCTGGGAAAGTTTTACTTCCTGAGGGCAGCGTGAATAGCAGGTGTCACATGCCAGGCAAAGCCAAATGGAAAGGGAACTCAATAATTTATCTTCATATCCCGGAAGTTCCAGTTGCAACATACGCAAGATTTGATTGGGCATGATGTCCATATCTTCATTAAGCGGGCATCCGGCAGTACATTTTCCGCATTGATAACAATGGGAGGCAATGACATCAATTTCCTGTTCCATGCGCTTTTTGAGGCTGGGGCTGTGTGTTGTATTAGTAGGTTTATGCACAATGGTAGCTATTAATGGCCTGTTTTATGTCTGGCACAAATATAGTAAATTGCAAACTGGATATTGCAATTTGAGCAAAAAAAAACGAGGTTTAACAAATGATAACATGCTTTTAAGTGTGTATAGAAAAAGAGTGGCTACCTCAGAAATCTGAGATTGCCACTTATTGGAAAACCTATGAAAACCTATGAAAACCTACTATTAATCCTTTATTTTCCTTAATCAAATGTCGTATATGCCGTTTCTCCGTGTTGTGATTCATCCAAACCTACAGCTTCTTGCTTGTCAGAAACTCTTAATCCAACAACTTTATCTACAATCTTGAACAAGACGAAGGTTCCTATACCGGAATAGACAATGGTCGTACCCACTGCTATCAACTGAACCACCAATTGATGCCAGTTTCCGTAAGCAGCACCACTGTAAGCAGCTTGAATGGCTGGTGTAGCCAGAATACCAGTCAGGATTGCACCAATAATACCACCAATACCGTGTACACCGAAAGCATCCAATGAATCATCATACCCAAGTTTTGGTTTCACATATGCAACCATGATGAAACACACAACCGATACAGTTAAACCGATAATGATAGCACCTGTCACTCCTACAAATCCTGCAGCAGGAGTAATGGCAACTAAACCACCTACAGCACCGGTACAAACCCCAACGATAGTCGGTTTCTTTCCTTCAAACCAGTCTAAAATGGCCCAGGTTAATGCAGCAACTGCAGCGGCAATATGTGTTACAAGGAAGGCGTTTGCAGCTAATCCGTCAGCAGCTAAACCGCTACCGGCGTTGAACCCGAACCATCCGAACCACAAGAGGGCAGCACCAATGACTACTAAAGTAATATTGTGAGGGGGTATTGCATGTCCTTGATAATCGCGGCGTTTGCCAAGCATTAAAGCAGTTACAATTGCAGCTATACCTGCATTGATATGAACCACCGTGCCTCCTGCAAAATCCAGAGCACCTAATTTAAACAACCAACCGTCGGCTGACCATACCCAATGCGCAACAGGGTTGTAAATAAATAATGCCCAAAGAACAGTGAATACCAAAAATCCTTTAAAATTGATGCGTTCGGCAAACGCTCCAATGATCAAAGCTGGTGTGATCACTGCAAACATACATTGGAACATAATGAAAATCAGGTGGGGGATCGTTCCAACAACAGTACCATCTGCCAGAGTCTGTGAGTGTGAAATAAAATAGGGACTTAAATCGCCAATACCTATTCCATTCAGGAAAGCCCAGTGAAAACCACCTATATAAGGTGCAAGAAATCCGGTTGAACTCCCAAAGGCTAAACTATAACCACAAACCACCCATTCAATGCTGATGACTGATACAATGATAAAACACTGCATCAAAACGTTTAAAACATTTTTTCTACGTACCAGACCTCCGTAAAAGAGTGCTAAACCCGGGATGGTCATCAGAAGGACCAGGGCTGTGGCGACAATCATCCATGCTGTATCTCCTGAATCAATTTTTGGGGCAGCAATCGCGACTGCTGCCGCTGTACTTTGAGCAAAAACTCCTGTGGTAAACAGCGCCAAAAGGGCTGTTATTGATATGATAATTCTTTTCATCTTTATAAAAACCTAAATTGTTACCTTGAATCGTCTGATTAAATTTCTACTATTCCATTTTCATGGTTGAATAAGGCGTCTGGGCCTGTCTCACCGGTTCGGATGCGGTGGGTTTGCTCGATGTCGGAAACGAATATCTTACCATCTCCCGGTTCGCCGGTTTTGGCCGCGCGAATAATTGCATTCACAGTGATGTCCACATTAATATCTCTAACAACGATGGAAAGCATTCGGCGTTGAATGTAACTTGATTGAAAAACCTGACCTCTAACTACCTGATCTTCCTTTGATTTACCCAGTCCGGTGATGTCCCAATAGGAGAACCATTCGATTCCTGCTTCATACAAAGCCTGTTTTACCTCCTCAAATTTTGATTTTCGGATAATTGCTTCAATTTTTTTCATGTTTGTTTTATTTAAAATTTGAATTTTTAAGTTTTATATGGCCGGATTTTTGTTGTTTCAGCCTTTAATTTCAATAACACTTCGCAAAGGTATAATAAAAATCGTAAAATGCTACCAAAAAGTAATTAAAAATAGTAATAACGCATTAAAAAGATAGTTAAAATAATAATAAGCTGTCAAAATGATTGTTGGTATTAAAATGTTTTATAGATTTGCGCGGTTTTTCATTCTTGTAGGTATTAGGTTTTTCTTAATGTATTAAATTTAGTAGAAATGAGCAATTTTACTTCTTCCAGGTCAGGTTCAAAGGTTACGATGGCCGGTCTGCTGATTACACTCGGTATAGTTTATGGTGATGTGGGAACCTCGCCACTTTACACGCTAAGGGCTATTTTGAATGGGGCAACCACCCTTGATTCATCCTTTATACTAGGAGCGCTCTCCTGTGTTTTTTGGACGCTTACTTTGCAAACAACTTTTAAATATGTAATCATTACCCTACGGGCAGACAATAAGGGTGAAGGCGGCATTATGTCGTTGTTCGCCTTGATTAAAAACAGAAACAATTGGGTATATCTGGCAGCGATTGTTGGTGCATGTGCGCTCCTGGCAGACGGAATCATTACGCCTGCTATCACAGTAACCTCAGCCATTGAGGGGCTCAAACTTTTTGACCCCGAGATACCAGTGCTTGTCGTTGTGTTAACCATCCTGACTGTTTTGTTTGCCATCCAACAGTTTGGCACTTCCTTTTTGGGAAAATTCTTTGGCCCTATGATGCTTTTCTGGTTTTCCATGTTGGGTGTTTTGGGTGTATCTCAGATTGTGCATGTCCCCGGGATTTTATTGGCTATTAATCCTTATTACGGTATTAAACTTTTGGCAGAGTATCCGAATGGTTTCTTTTTGCTGGGGGCAGTTTTCCTTTGTACAACAGGAGCGGAAGCTCTTTATTCGGATCTTGGTCATTGTGGAATTCATAACATTCGTGTTTCGTGGATTTTTGTGAAAACAACTTTGCTGCTGAATTATTTTGGGCAAGGAGCCTGGGTTATTACACACTTAAATCAGATTACGTCTAAAATAAATCCTTTTTATGCCATCATGCCGGATTGGTTTCTGATGCCCGGTGTTATTGTAGCTACTGCTGCAGCTATTATTGCAAGTCAGGCCCTGATTAGTGGGTCTTTCACCATCGTAAGTGAAGCAATTTCATTGAACTTTTTTCCAAAGGTCAGGATACATTATCCAACAGATGTAAAGGGACAAATGTTCATTCCGTTGATAAATGGTATATTATACCTGGGTTGCTGTCTGGTTGTTTTATACTTCAGGGAATCGTCAGGTATGGAAGCTGCTTACGGTCTTTCCATTACTATTGCAATGCTAATGACCTCTCTTTTATTGATGTTTTACCTGCGCGGTAAGATTCCCACCTATGTTCAAGTTTTGATTGGAACCTTGTTTTTTGTCATTGAGCTTTCTTTTCTGGCAGCGAACTTAACTAAATTCACGAAGGGGGGATGGATATCCATCATGATTGCCGGGATTTTTATGATAGTCATGTATGCGTGGAATAAGGGCCGAAGAATCAAAAACAGTTTTATCACATTTAATAAAATAAAGGATTATCTACCTGTCATAGAAAAGCTTTCAAAGGATCTGACAGTTCCAAAATATGCATCTAACCTGGTGTATATCACTCATTCCAATAAACCTTATGCAATAGAAAACAAAATTTTGTATTCCATGCTGCGGAAACAGCCTAAAAGAGCAGATATTTATTGGTTGCTTCACGTAGATGTTGTTGATGATCCCCACACCACAGAGTATGAAGTACATGAGCTGATTCCCGGAGTGCTTATCCGTATTGATTTACGAATGGGTTTTAAGGTGCCATCGAAAGTCAATCTTTATTTTCAGAATATCGTACGGGAGCTGATGGAAGAAAATAAGGTGGATTTAGTCAGCCAACATCCTTCTCTGAACAAATACAAGATATTAAGTGATTTTCGCTACATTGTTATAGATCGTGTACAAAACAAAGATTACGATTTCATTTACTTTCATAGAATAATCATGTCAATCTTTTATGTGATCAAAAGAATTGGTTTGAGTGATGTGACTTCTTTGGGTCTGGATTCGACCAATGTCAGTGTAGAAGAAGTTCCTTTGCTGACAAATTCAGAGATTTTTCAGGAAGAGAACAGGTCTCAGATGGCGCAATGTTCTGATCTTAAGAATATAAAAGTCAGTGATCATAAATTTGTTAATGTTGTTTCATATGCTGATTGAGTTGCTGCATTTATATTAGCCCCTAAAAAAACCGAGCAGTAAAAAATAAAACTTAGTTTTACAACAAAATCAGACTTCCTTACTTCTTACAAATTTAGTTATCGCTATTTATTTCTGCACTGAGAGTTGATATGTTAAATAAAATAAGCGAATAAGGGTGGGTTGTGTGGTGTCTGGTTTTCTACTAAGGGCAAAAAGAAATAAAATAATGTTTTGAATATAAGACAATTATAAATCATAAAAACCTGGATTTAATACAGATTGCAAGTCCCAACAATAATGTTGGAACCTGCAATCAGAAATAAGATGAGTGCACAACCCGAATATAAACCTGTCTCCTAAAGGAATGATCTTTTAATAATTCATTCCTGATTAATCTGACCGGTTTCAAGTTTAAGGTTGAAGAGCACCTTCAAATACAATATGGTGATAAAGGATACACTCCTTTTGAAATTCGACTACCAGCTAATGGCCACCCTGACTCCATCAGGATTATTTTCGAAACTCAGGAAACAGGTTTTGCTTGATTTATCCCAGCTATTCTGTGTACCGGTAAGAGCATTTCCTTTTGCATCTGTTATGGTTACTTTTTTAGGGGCAACGGGCAACAGAACACGCATAACATTTGTAGTATTTACAGGACTTTTTGCAATAAAAGTGTATTTATTTTTACCGGTTACTTCCTCATAAATTCTTGCTGCTGCGGCCAGAACCTGAGGTTTTAATGGATGTTGCACCTTATTGATATTAAACAAAAAAGCCTGTTCATTGGGCATCACCTGTTTTTCATCAAGCACAGGGATTTTCGGATCAAATAAATCAATGAACTTTCCTTTAATAACATAGGGCTTTTGACTGACATTTTCGTCCATAACGGAAATGATCTCAAAAGGTCCACGGTTCAAATAAAAATAGTTTTTAAACTCGAGTTTTCCTTTCCCTGTATTATTTTCATACAAAGTTTTGATCCTGTCAACAAAAGCCTGGTCTTCATTTGGTGTAAGAACCAATTCCTTCGGATCTTTACGAATGACACATACTTTCCCTTTTCCAACGGGATAGACTCCTTCTTTTAATGGATTAGCAAGGCCTAATTCTTTGAAGAGGTGTTCTGAAGGTGCTTTGAAAGTATTATTGTTGGTATTCCACCATTCCTGAACCGATTGAAACGGATCGCTGTCACGACCGCAATACACCAGTACTCCGCCCATTCTGACCCAATCAGCGATATGTTTATGGGCTTCCGGATCCAATGGTTTCATATTCGAATAGGACATGATCAAAAGGCTTACATCTTTCCATGTTTCAGCATAGGCTGCATTTTCAATGTGAACGGTTTTTACCGGTATCCCCCTTTTCAACAAAGGCAATGCCTGACCGTAGAAATTTGATAACTGTGGATCTTCATACCCATTGTGTGTTGGGAAACGTTGAAACATCATGGTATTGGACATAAGGACACAAATACCGGTAGAACCATTGACCTTATTTTCGGAGGATGGCATCTGATTCAACGAGTTCACCATCACCTGCATTTGTGTCGAATAGAAGCGGGGTATCGTCTTCTTCTCCTGACTTTTGGCACTGGTACGGTACAGTCCCTGATAAATGCGGTCCGGCCAAGGCATTACCTCATAATTGAAAATTTTTGGATACAACAATTCGGCAGTGAACGTTGCCTGATAATTCTTTTTATAATCTGCCCAGTCACGTGGCAGGTCTTCGATGGGATCTGTCAGAAAAAACAGTTTTCTTCCTGTAGGTTCAGTCATTGATTCCATGGATCCATATTCGAGATAGGCATTTTCGAAGACCCGTTCTTTTTTTAGACCATTAAAGTATGTCGGTTCACGGGAGGTTCCCGTCCATACCTGTGCAATGTACCCATCAATACAGGGTAGCGAGGCCAGGCTGGCTTCAGGGCTTACAATTTGCCAGGATGAATAATTGACCAGTGAATGGGTAGGCACATAGCAACGTACATTCATTCCTTTACTTTTTCCATATGCCTTGGCATAAGTGAATACCTGGTTCAATGCATTATAGTAAAGTTGGTATTTTAATTTACTGGAGAGATACGTATTTTCGGGTGATTCGTGTTGTGCACGCCAGGGGAATCCATAATATTTCTGCCATTCTTCTTTAAAAGCAGAGCTATAGCCGGCACGCGCCCAAAACTCGGGTTCTTCGAGATATATAGCATCAATACCTGCATCAATAACCCGCTTAATCTTTTCTTCCTGCATGTATTTGATAAAAGAGGCAGTTGGCACAATGTAGGGGGTCAGTCTTCCATGCCAGATAGTATCCCCTTTCACGGTAACTTGTCCTTCTCCAAGGTGATTAATGCCATCCCATTTCCCGGTAAAGTAATCCTGATAGCCACCCCAGGCAATGCCGGTCATAAAATGAGTTGTGTAACCACGATCACGCCAGGTTTGTACACGCTGTTCGAAGGTCATTTCTTTTCTGTCATCGACACCATACACTATTGCAACGTCCGATCTGACATCTGTTTCGGGTTTCCAGTGGGAAGAAGTCTGGAAAGTAGTCTTTTCTTTGTTTTTTGTTTTTTCAACCGTTGGAACCATCATTCCGGACGTAAAAAAGAAGGAACTTAAAACAAGGCTTACAAAATATTTAGCTTTCATACTTATAAAGTATTTAAATGAAAGAAGTCATCTCTCTTATTTGACAGATGACTTCTAATCACAAATTAATAATAATTAATTAGCAGGAATATCTACCCTTACAGCTACATTGTAATTGTGGCGTTTAATATTCTCTGTTGCATAGTTAATTCTGGCGGCTGCACGAATAAAGACTGTGCGCCCTGCGGGAATCACCCCTTTCGTCGTAATGGTAAACGGCACACCCAGTTGAGGTTCAAACAGATTACCGGAATAATCCAATTCAGTTGAATACCTGTTATCCCATTCGCGAAAACCGACATAAGGTACCTGGCTAACAAACAAGCGAACGTCTGTTACGTTCAGCATATTATCATCATACCCTCCCATAGGCTCTATTTTTGCTTTGAAGTCTGCCGGACTAACCCCTCTTGTAATTTTCACTGTAGCAGTGATTACACCATTGCTGACAGTCGGTGTACCAATCCATTCGAGGTTCAGAAATGGTTGAACTTTGTATTCCACCTGAGTAACACCTTTGATGTCAATATATTTTGATTCATCGGCAATGGTATCACCGGCCAGGTTTCTTCTTACCAAAGGAATAAACGCACCATCAATTCTCACGTTATAATGGCCTTTAAATACTTTAGTATTCTGGAAATTACCTTCTTTCATACAGAAGAAATCAAAGTTAGATGCTACACCGGTTCCCTTCCAGCTAAGTTCATTCAGCCTGATACGGGTACCTTCAGTTCCCTGATCCGTCAACACCTGGTCCCCGGTAACAACGTCCACCACTGTTCCTTTTATTGTTTCCTGTGGTCCGTCATAATTATCCAGCTCGCACGAATTCAATGAGATAACGGCTAAACAAATTAAAACACCATAATATTTTTTTTTCATATTTCTAAATTTTAATAAGATATTAATAGATTAACGACCTGGTTGCTGATCAATCAAGGTGCTCTTCGAAACTTCGTCACCCGGTATTGCAAGATAATATTCCTGTTCTGTCAGGCGGAAATTTTTTCTTGATTCATCCAATCCGGCATCGAAGAAGTATTTACCGGTAGTAGATGAATAGAACGGATACAAACCTTTGTAGTAAGCACCATCTGCCTGAGTCGATCCATTCAGTATATCAGAATGTTGGGTTCTCCACCGTCTGATGTCCCAAAGAGTTTTATATTCGAAAGCAAGTTCTTTTTTACGTTCTTTACGAATAATTTGAAGGCCATCATTTCCTGAAAGATCGGATGCACTTACCAATGGATCTGCACCGGCTCTTTCACGAATATCTTTTATAGCATTATAAGCAATATCCTGATAGTTATCCCCGGAAGGAGCAACATCTCCGGCGAGCATCAGTTCGTATGCGGCTTCTGCAGCATTCAACAGGATTTCGCCGTAACGCATCAATACGAAAGGTTCCACAGAGTGAGCTTCCAGTACCAGTGATTGCGACATGTTAGGATCGAACCATTTACGGACTACAAATCCTGTCATTGCCCCTGTAAGGTCTGAAGTGAAAGGACCACTCTTACCACTGGCATTCATTACTGTTCCGTCAGGAAGAGTTACGGTTTCGTGGGTTGTACCGCTCTGAGATAAAAACAACGATTTATTACCGGCAAATGCACCGACTGCTTTGTAAGCGTCTACCTGGTTGTAGTTAGACGGACCTGAAATTGTATAATCAGGACTTCCGCCGCTAAGAACTCTTAACGGAGCGATGCCATTTGATGCATCACCGGTGTAAATACCTCTTCGGATATCAATCGCTTCTCCTTTGAATACATCACCCGGCAAGATGACATAAGCACGTAAACGAGGTTCAGCATTTGCGAAAATATCCGTCACATTATCGAACATTAAATACTTGCCATTGGCATCAAATACCTTGATGGTACCATCAGCATTTTTTGCAAAACCATCAAACATCTCTACGAAGTCAAGTGTAGGACAGTTTCCTGCAGAATATCCGTTACCTCCCATCAACTGGCGGGGAATGTTATAAGCGTCATATCCATGAGCCAGATCGGGATAACTGTACTCTTTGATATAAATGTTTTCAGGGCTAGTAATATCTCCGAACATATCCACCATATTTTGATATTGAGCCTGTTTGTCATTAGCAGCCCATTTTTTCTTGTACAGGGAGTATTTTCCTGAATTCATTATTTCACGGGCAGCATTGTAAGATTCTTTGAAGTATCTGACAGAAGTAGCAGCCGCGGTGTTCGGATCGAAACCGATGACACGTACATTTGTTTTTCGACCGAAACCTGTAATTTTATTATATTTGGCCACAGAGCCGGCAAACAACATAGCTTCAGATTTGAAAGCCAAAGCCACTGATTTGTTAGCATATCCACGTTTTGGACTGGTAACGGAAAGATTTGCAATGGCTGAATTGTAATCGGCCAACACCTGATTCCAGGATTCTTCTTCCGTTGAACGTGCTACTTCAAGTTCTGCTGCCGGGGTATCGGGGTATTTCAATACAGAAGTAACCAAAGGAATACCTCCGTAACGTTTTGTCAGTGCATAGAAAACCATGGCACGTGCAAAATATCCTTCACCAATATAGTGATTATAATCAGCTTCCGAAAAGTTTGCTTTATAACTTGGCAATGTTTCGAGCAGACGGTTTGCATCACGCAGCAGATTGAAAGCACGACTCCAGTAAGCCCCGTTACGTGCATAGCCTTCTGATGTCATAGCAGCGCCAGCATCACGTCCCAACGAAGCACCTTCATTAGCACCGGGTGTAACCAACCAGTCATCAAAAAATTGACGGGAAGGCGAGTATTTAAAGTCCTCGAATGGCATTTGGCTGTACATAAGAGATAAATAAACAGTCATTCCATTCGTATTTGTAAAAAGGTCTTTGTCTTGCACCACATTCATGGGTGGAATATTCAAATAATCCGAGCAAGAAATTAATCCACCACTAAACGCCAGTATGGCGAATAAAAAATATTTCAACTTCATAATTTATATATGTATTAGAATTTGACATTTAATCCGACAGTAACTGTTTTGTTCAATGGATACAAATATCCATAAGTATCATTTGGATGTTCCGGATCAACATATTTAACCTGAGTAATAGTTAACAGGTTATAAGCATTTGCATAAACCCGTACACTCTTCACACCTAAAACATTAACCACCTTTGATGGAAGTGAATAACCGAGTTCAATACTCTTTAAGCGTAAATAAGCGCCATTTACACTGTTGAATGTAGAGTTTTCATCAGGCAAAGTTCCGGTGTAGGCAAAATGACCACTGGTCCATACAGTAGCAGGATCGTATGGATCTGCTTTAGGATCTACCGGATGCCATCTATCCATAAATTGCTGCATAGCACCTGAATCGTTGCTACCCCACATAGGTTGACGAAGTTGTTCGCCATATATTAATGAGCCCATTCCTGAACCCTGAAACAAACAGTCAAAATCAAAACCTTTATAGGAAGCATTCAAGTTCATACTAAAGTTCATCCAGGGATACTGGTCGAATTGAATGGGATGTACATCATTGCCATCGATTTGACCATCACCATTCCAGTCCTGGTATTTATAGTCACCAATAACAGTTCCCCTGCCGGTATAAGTTGGAGAAGACAAGATTTCCTGCCACGATTGATACTGTCCATCACCCGTTAATCCGGAGTGAACACCCTGCAAACGATTGTTTTGGTTATTTTTCCAGTTGTCCCATGAGCTACCAAAGGTACGGCTTTCGACATAAAGTCTTTCAATACGGGTAAGGGAAAACAGACCCTTCACGCTGTATCTGAAATCACCAATCTTGTTTTTATGGGATATTTCCAGATCGAAACCATAGGTGCGGTCACTGTTCAGGTTTTCATCGGGAAGGCCAGCACCCACCACAGTAGGTATGCCTCCGTTTCTTTTGGCCAAAAGACCTTCACGGGTTCTGGAAAAATAGTCACCGGTAAAGCCCAAAAGACCATTCCAGGCTTCTACGTCAAGACCTACATCGAATGACTTTGCAGTATACCAGGTAATGTATTGATTTGGAATGCCTTTGTTGTTAGCACTGGCGTTGAAACTTCCGTTAAAATCATAACCTCCTGTAAAATTTCGGCTATCAGTACCTGCAGGGTAGTTATAACCTGAAATAAATTGATAACTGGATGCATTGTCATCTCCTGTTTTACCATAAGAAGCACGAAGTTTCAATTGATTGATGAACAATAAACTTTCTGAATTTTTGAAGAATTTTTCTTCAGAAAGACGCCAACCCAACGAAGCTGCCGGAAAGAAACCCCACTGTGAACCCGGAGCAAATTTCGAGGATCCGTCATAACGGAACATAACTTCGGCCAGATATTTGTTGTCGTATGCATAGTTGAATTTACCTGCTAACCCTAGATTTGAGTTATTATAAAGCGCATTGGCAGCTGAATTCATAGTTGCAAGTTGTCCGGTTGAAACACCTGCAAACAGGAAAGGCAACTGAAGTACCAGGTCTCTCTGTGCTGAAAAGTTATCACTCTTTTTTTCCTGAGCTTCCCAAACAACTAGACCACCCACCTGGTTTTTGCCAAATGTGCCGTTGTAGTTTAATGAAGCCTGACCCATTAATTGTGATCTAAAAGTAGCATCTCTACTGATTCTGTTTGGCGATTGACGGATAAAAGTACTGTAGGTAGCCGAAGCTTCATCATACCGGTATTGATTATATTCTTTTTGGTAAACGGTATTGTTTGAAGCATAATAGTCATAACTGAACATTCCTTTCAAATACAATCCTTTCACGCCGGGAATTTCATATTTAAGACTGGCTGCAGGTTGAATCCATTTATTATTGTATTTTCTGGAACCACTAACATTCGCGTCCATGAATGATAAAGGGTTATCACCTTCAATCAGTCCCTGATAAAGCTTGGTTGGATCGTTGTTGGCGTAAGCAGGAATTTGAGGACCCTGTCTCCAGAAGCCACGGATAATCCACCATGAATCCTGGTATGGACGATCCTGTTCGTCCATCACCAGATTCAGGTTTAAATCGAAAGTAAGACGATCAGTGATTTTGGTGGTTATGTTTGAACGGATGTTATATTTACTGTAATTCAGGTCCTTTGTTTTGAAAAAACCTTCCTGGTACTGGTACCCAAGACCCACATAATAGGTCGTTTTATCATTACCACCTGTGACACTCAGGTTGTGTATTGTTTGTGGGGCATAATTGGAAAATACCAACGGATACCAGTTAGTACTTGTTTTTTTTCCGGTCAAATAATCATTAAACTGAGCATCGTTAAAAAGTGGGGTACCACCGTTAACATTATGTATTTGACTCTCATTACGAAGAGTCATATAGTCAATGGCATTCACGGTGGCAGGTAATCCTGATGGAATCTGCCAGGCGAAGGAACCCGAATAGTTCAATTCAATTTTATTATTGCTACCTCTTTTAGTAGTAACCAAAACAACACCGTTTGCAGCGCGCACACCATATATTGCCGCAGAAGCATCTTTCAATACAGACATGTTATCAATGTCGTTTGGATCCAGGCGTTGGAAGTCTTCATTTGTACGAGGCACACCATCAATTATAAATAAAGGTGTACCCATAGCACGTATATCGAAATTGTTATTGAATGCACCCGGTTCAGAAGTTTTTTGAGTCACACGTACACCGGAAATTTTACCGGCAACCATATTCTGAATATTCTCATTCTTTGTTTTTATAACGTCATCTCCTTTAATAGATGAAACGGCTCCGGTAAGTGTTACCTTTTTTTGAACTCCATACCCGACTACTACCACCTCATCCAATTCAGAAGCAGATTCACTAAGCTTTATATTCAATACATTTTGATCATCCACATTAACTTCTCTGCTTTGCATCCCTATAAAAGAGATAAGCACTGTATTGTCAGAAGTCACATTGTCGAGCGAATAGCTACCATTTGCATCCGTTATTGTTCCGGTAGAGGAACCTTTTATCTTCACTGTTACTCCCGGTAAAACCTGACCGTTATCATCGGTCACATTTCCTGTAATTTTTCTGGAGTTTTGTTGTGCACTTTTAGGTTTTGGTTCCTCATTTTTCTTAACCAATAGGATTTGATTGTTTTTCAATTGAAATCCAGTGTTTTTCCCTATTAAAAGTTGATTCAGCGCATCTTTTAATGGCATGCTGTCAACATTCAATGTGATCAGCTGATTTGGATTAATCACGTCATTACTGTAGAAAAACTTGTAATTGGTTTGTTTACTCAAATCATTCAGTAAATCGGCCAATGGTACATTCGTCGCATGGACAGTTACTTTCTTGTCTTGCGCATTGATATTCTGTATGCAACATAATTGCACAACAAAGAGAAGCATCAAAATACTTAACAATCGACCAAAGGCTTTGTGCGTAAACCTTTGTACGAATTTTGTTTTCGTCTCGTGTTGGTTAATAGTCATAATTCATTTAATTTAAGATTAATTAATAATAAAATTAGATTCATTCTTTTTTTCATAATTGTTTTTAAAATTAGCAATACTAAATATCTAGATAATACCTATTAAGAAATACTACACATAAGAAAATAGTTATGAGTAATATTGGACCTTTCACAAGGGTAAAAACCAATGTTTCTACTTAATAATCACCCATTTTCTTTCATGGTCAATGTAATAATGAACTTGGGGGGTGACACAATGGATGTCACTTAAAATTTCATCCAAAGGTTCTTTTTCGATGGTGATGTTATACATCAATTTTTCAATTTTGCAATTATTAATATCAATTGTATATCCGTATCTACTCGACAACATCTCTGCTACAGTTCCTAATTTTTGATTTCTGATAACGATTTGATTAAGCCTCCAATTTGCAATGGCGTTAATATCGATTGATTTCACAGCATAATCTCCGGTCTTTCTATTGTACCTTAATTGGGTTTCCGGTTTAAGTTCCGATAATACTTTGTGTCCTTCCTGATTATCAACTATCAGTACTTTTCCTTCCTTAAGACTAATGTACGAATGCATATCACCCGAATATGCATTTACATCGAATTTGGTGCCTAACACCTTTACGGTGTAACAACCTACGTTCACCAGAAAAGGCTTCTTTGCATTGTGCGTTACCTCAAAATAGGCTTCACCCCTCAAAGTCACATTGCGTGTATGATTATTAAAATTTTTCGGATAAGTCAGTTTTGAGTTTTGATTCAATCTCACAATAGTTCCATCATTCAACGTCAGGGTTGATTGCTGCCCTGAAGCAGTTTCAATCATAGTATATTGCGGTTGCTGCTTTTGGAACAAATTCTGCAAAAAGAATCCTGTTGCAAGAAGAAGAAGAATTAAAACAGCAGCATATTGAAGACCGACACGTAAATATTTTTTTCGTGAAGAAGGTTGATTTTTAGGTAGAGATTTTTTTAACTCATTCCAACCAACTTCTGTTTCAGCCTTGTCGCTTAATTCTTCCCACCTACTAAGCATATATGCCTCTTTCAATCCGAAAAGGAAATGCTTATTCTCGTTTTTATCCTGTAACCAATCTACCACTTTCTGGCTTTCTGATTCGGTTAGAACTTTCCGCATATATTTTATTAACAACACATTATCAATATTCGTAATCATCTTTTTATACCTATTAAAACATTTTATCCAACATCAATATCACCAACGCGGAAGGCAATGCATATTCTTTCATTTCTTCCCGGACAATTCGGATGGCTCTGTATATCTGATTCTCTACTGTGCGAACTGAAAGACCCAATTTAGAAGCGATCTCGGCACTTCTCATATATTCCTGTTTATTCAATAAGAAAATTTTCCGACACTGTTCGGGTAATTTTTGTATTGTTTTATCATACAAATCCTCCATATCGTGCATATAAATGGAATTGAGTAAATTATCATCATAATTATAATATGAAATCTCAATTTCTAAGAGTTTAAGTTCTGACAAATTCGAAAAATCTGTCACAACAGCGTTCATCCTCATATATTTAAGATATTTACTATGAAATATTTTATACAGATAGGCGACTACCGAGTAGTCAGACAAGATATGTTCTCTGTTTTCCCAAAACGCTATAAAAGATTCTTGCACCAAATCCCTAACATCATCTTCATTATTCAGAATACCCACCCCGTACACAAACAACCGTGGCTGATATTTCAAATAAAAACTTTCAAGGGCTTTAATATCCCCTTTACGAATGGCATTATACTGACATTCGTTATCATTTTTTATCGGATTTCTCATTTAGATCTTAAAGTTATAATTAAAGAGCCTTTTTAAAACAAAATTACTCATCTCTAAAACATGTTTAATAACATACGTTTGTTCCCGTATGAATGCTTATCAAAACAGATACCTATCTATTTTTATTGTAATTCAGCAACTATTAATCTAAGATATTTTTTTAATAAAAAAACAAACCAGGATAAAATATAATTTTTAATTGGAAGATTTCTGTTTTAACTAGTGTTATGTTAGTTCTGATATGACGTATATATTTATTATCTTTGCAGCAAAACTGCAATATGATACTATACACTATCAAGCTAAGTCAAACAGAAGTTGAGGATTTAAAAAAGATTATCAACAAAGGAAGTCATACTACACAATCTTTTAGGGCAGCATACATTTTATTAAACTGTGACAAAGGAGAATTTTCGGAAGATACGAAGATTACAAATGAAGAGATATGCAAGATTTTAAAATTAGGTGCAAGGACTATTGATAGGGTAAAAAAGAAATTTATAGAAGAAGGATTTGAAAGTGCATTAGAGCGTCGTCCTTCCACTCAAACTTACAAGAAAAAAGCGGATGGAGATTTAGAGGCAAAATTAGTAACCCTTTGTTGCAGTGAGCCACCAGCAGGTTATTCAAAATGGTCCTTGCGTTTATTGGCAGATAAAATGGTCGAATTAGAATATGTTGACTATATTTCTCATGTGACTGTTAGAGAGGTTCTAAAAAAAACGAACTTAAACCTTGGAAGGTAAAGGGTTGGGTGATTCCCCGGAACACAGCAGTCATTTTGTAGCCAATATGGAACGGGTTTTGGATGTTTATAAATTGCCATATAATGAGGATTATCCGGTTGTGTATATGGACGAATCACCAAAACAATTGATAGAACAAATTGCATCAACTGCTATGAGACCAGGTCAAGAAGCAAGAGTTGATTATGAATACATAAGACATGGAATGGTCAACATTTTTATTGCAAATGAGCCATTAAATGGGAATAGGATTGTCGAAGTAACTGAATTTAAAACAAAAAAAGACTGGCAAGGTTCATAAAACGAATATCAGATGAAATGTACCCGCAAGCAAAAAAGATAAAACTGGTAATGGATAACTTCAAAACACACGATGCTTCAGCTTTCTATGAAGTATTTGAACCTGAAGAGGCTAAAAGATTGCGGGATAGATTTGAATTCGTTTTTACGCCCAAGCATGGAAGTTGGCTGAACATGGCAGAAATCGAATTGCATGTACTCAATGGACAGTGCTTAAATCGTCATATTGATACAATAGAGAAAGTAACAACTGAAGTTCTTGCTTGGTAAAACCACCGAAATAACAAGAATGCCAAAATTAATTGGCAGTTTACAAATAACGAAGCTCGGATAAAACTGAAAAGATTATATCCGTCAATTCTTAACTAACATAACACTAGTTTAAATGTTTAATGCCGGAACATGTACCAATTATATTGGAAAAAGCAGGCTATCTCATTTGGGATAGCCTGCTTAAAATGTTTAAATTGCAATAAGATAGGAACGAATTTATGTAGGATACATAGCTCGTTTTATCAATTATTCCTTCATATAAAGCGACTCGTCGCCACTTTCTCTGGTTCGAATCCGATAGGATTCTTCAACGTCGTACACGAAAATCTTTCCATCTCCGATATCTCCGGTATAAGCATGGTCTAAAAGGCAATCAACTGTCTTGCGCAGGTTGATGTCACGCACTACGATCGATAATGTCAGACGTGAAATAAATTCAGTATCGCTATTACCACGTAAAACTGCTTTTCTTTTCCTTTCGTTTCCTACACCAATGGTTTCAGAATAAGTGAAAAAATCAATATCAATGTCATGCAATGCCGCTTTTACTTCATCGAATTTGGAGCGTCTGATAATTGCTTCTATTTTTTTCATAATAAGTTAAATTAAATATTTATAGTTATCAAATAAATACGCGTTAATCACTGTAAGCTTCTGCTCCATGTTCCCAAACGTCAATTCCTCCATTGCAAGTTTCAGCTTCCGGCTCAACACGAAGTTTATATGGGTAAGGTAATTTACTTACAACATACATCACGATAAACGCTGCGGCTAAAGTAGTTACTGTAATTATTAAACTACCCACAGCCTGAGCTTTAAGAACATCGAAACCTCCACCGTAGAAAAGACCGGTTACCGGAGATGTGTTGTCCGGACCCATCGGGCCTGTAAATCCATATTCACCACTGGCAAACAATCCGAGGGATAAAGTTCCCCAAATACCATTTAAACCATGTACTGGTACTGCACCCACGGGGTCATCGATTCTTAAGAATTCCAGCAAATATACTCCACCAAAGACGATTACACCCGCAACAAGCCCAATAATTGATGCACCGAGAGGAGAAACCCAATAACAGGGTGCTGTAATGGCTACAAGACCTGCCAACATACCGTTTAATGTAAAACCTGTATCAAACTTTCCTTTAAAAGGGCCAATCCACAGAGCACACAGCATAGCGGCCAATGCACCTGTACAAGCAGCAAGAGTTGTGTTGGCTGCGACACGTCCGATTCCTTCATAATCCATACCTGAGAGTGTGCTGCCAGGGTTAAAACCGTACCAGCCAAACCAAAGAAGGAATGCTCCAATAGCTGCTAAAGGTAAGCTATGAGCAGGGGGTAAACCACCTTTTTCTTTGTTGTCTCTTAAGAAAACACGTCCAATTCTCGGTCCTAAAACAATGGCACCTGCCAATGAAACCATACCACCAATAGTGTGAACAACGGTAGAACCGGCAAAATCGCGGAATGGTTGACCCAAAGAAGGTAAGAAATGTCCGGGAGTTCCCATCAATGCCAAGAATCCATCAGGACCCCAGGCCCAGTGACCGATGATCGGATAAATAATAGCAGTAACGAAAATACTGTAGATGATATCTCCACGGAAGCTGGTACGTCCAATCATTGCACCTGAAGTGATGGTGGAAGCGGTGTCGGCAAATGCAAATTGGAAAATCCAGTGAGCTAAAAGTGCTACACCTGTTGATCCATAAGTTGCCGGGGCTCCTTGTAAAAAGAAGTATTGCGTTCCAATAAATCCGTTCCCTGCACCAAACATGAATGCATAACCGATAGCATAAAAGGATACACCACAAATAGCTGTGTCAAGCGCACATTCTACGAGAATATTCACTGTCTCACGTTTTCTGGCAAACCCTGCTTCGAGCATAACAAACCCTGCTTGCATACCGAAAACCAAAGCTGCTGCAACCAATACCCAAATGGTGTTTATTGCATTGATTACGGATGTTTCATGTGCAGTATATGTATCAGCTGCCTGAGCTGTTGAACCTGAAATTAAACCGGAGATAAATACCATGCCGATTATTGCAACGGCTATACCTATCATTTTTCCGCCAAAGATGGTAGCAAAAAGTTTCCAATCTTTCGGCTTTGACATGTTCTCGATAATCCTCGAGAAATATCGCCCCCTTTCGGGGAGTGTTGATTTTTTACTCATAACAAATAAAATTAAATAAGTATGTAATTTTGTTTTGAATGAAGTATATCCTTCTTAGAAGTTTATATCCAACTGTGTAGTGAATGTATTGGCATTCGTGTTTGTTGAGTTGTACAATACATTTTTATCGTTGTAAATATCGTAACCGAATATGACCGATACATTCTTGGAGAATGCCCACGAAAATCCTAAATTAAGTGCACCCAAATAGTTTTTACTTCCTTGATAATCTACCGCAAACCATAATTTATCCGAAATTTCTGACATCGATCTGTCCCATGAAAGAAGTAGACCTGAGTTTGTAGCATTTCCAACTTCATCAACAAGCAATGTTTTGCTTCCGGTATAATAACCGGCTGAAAGTCTGCCGACTACGGGGATTGTTTTTGCTAAAAGTCCATAAACCATATTGTAATCGGTTAATTTGGCTTTTGTTCCAAAATTATACGCACCAACTGCAAATGCAGGTGCACCTTTAAAGAACGTATTTTCAGGAACGCCAATTTTAGCATTAAAATAGATTGGATGCGCATCATATACATTATCTCCCATGGATAAATAATCAATTCCAACTTCGACTTGAACTTTGCTAAAAGGCAATACTCCTGTTGTTAAACCAATGTCATACATGCCTGCACCTCTTAAACCATTTGGCTGATTTTGTGTACGGATATAATTATCTATACCAAGATGGACAGTCTTGAATCCTTGAATATCTGTTGAAGGAATCCAAATTTGAGTAGAACCCGTTGCCATTGCAACATTAACTGACATTGATAAGAAAACCACGCCAAGTAGGCTTTTCGAAATCGTTTTTAAAGAATTTTTCATAATCCAATTTTTTTGTTGTTAAACCTTTTCATCTAATTCACGATGCAAACATACTAATAGTATTTTAAACCTAAAAACAAAAAGACACAAAAAATATAAAATAAGTAGAAAAAAGATTGTAAAATGAGATAAAACGTGTCATAATGCTTTGATAAATGGATAATTGGTGACACAAAAGAATTTGTTGGTTTTCGTTAAAAAGGCTACATATTTTAACTAAAGCATGCTTTTTGATATGAAATAGTATTGATTTAACCCTTTAATATCTTATTCTGTTATGCAATAGAGAAGATAAAATCCTTTACATTTGCCAAAAAATTAGTTACGTGGAAAAAGAAAAATTGGCGGTTCTCGCTCAACTGTTTGAAAACTGGTGTGGGCATGAACCCCAACAAATCAGTTTTTTACCCCAAAGTGGTTCCTATCGCAGTTATTGCCGCATGCTGGCCGGTTCGTTTTCGGCGCTGGGTGCCTGGAATTCAGATGCCCGTGAGAATGATGCCTTCCTGTCTTTTTCTAAAAGTTTCATAAAAGAAGGTTTGGCTGTCCCCGAAATTTATTCGGAAGATCCTATTGAGGGTGTCTATTTGCTGGAAGATTTTGGATCCGATACGCTTTTTGACAAAGTGAAAGACCGTCCCTTCGACGATAAGCTGAAAGAACTGTATAAAAAGAGTCTCACCGGGCTGGTCGATCTTCAGCTGAAAGGAAAAGATTGCATCGATTATAAAAAATGCTACCCACGTGCGGCTTTTGACCGGGATTCCATGATGTGGGACCTGAATTATTTTAAATACTATTTTCTGAAGCTGGTGCGGATTCCTTTTGATGAGCAGGCTCTGGAAGACGATTTCCGGAATTTTGCCGATTATTTGCTTCAGGAACGCAGTGACTATTTTCTGTTTCGCGATTTTCAGTCGGCTAATATCATGATTTCGAATGAAGAACCATTCTTTATAGATTATCAAGGTGGGCGTCGCGGGGCATTGCAATACGATCCGGCCAGTTTGCTTTTTGACGCAAAAGCTCGGGTTCCAAAGGCTGCACGTCAGGAGCTGATTGCATTTTACGTGGGGGAACTTTCTAAAAAAATCGAAGTGGATAAGACTGCTTTCATGGGCTACTATCAGGGTTTCGTCCTGATTCGCCTAATGCAGGCCATGGGTGCTTTTGGTTTCAGGGGCATTGTTGAGAAAAAACCGGGTTTTATGGAAAGCATACCACCGGCACTCGAAATGTTCACCGACCTTCTGGAAAACTGGACTTTACCCGTTGAGGTGCCAGAACTGAAAGCATGCTTCAAACGGATGCTGGAATCGGACTATTTGAAGAATTTGTTGAAGAAGCATATCCTGGGATGAGAGCAGTTATTTTTGCAGCCGGTCTTGGTACGAGGTTGTACCCCTATACAAAAGATAAACCCAAAGCTTTGGTTGAAATCAGAGGTACGGCCATGCTTGGTCATACACTTCAGAAAATGAAGGCTGCCGGTATAAAGGATGTTGTCGTGAATGTGCATGCTTTTGCCGATAAGGTGGAAAGTTATTTAAATGACTATTCCCTGACCAACCCGGAAATTCAGATTCAAGTTTCCGATGAAAGGGCTTTGCTGCTTGAAACGGGTGGTGGTCTGAAAAAAATGCAGTCTATGCTGGAGGACGATGCTTTTATCGTCCACAATGTGGATGTGCTTTCAACCATAGACCTAAATGCGCTGGAAAATGCTGATCTGCATTTCGCCGCTGAAAATTCGTTGCATTTAGCCACCTTAGCTGTCCGAAAAACCGAAAGTGACCGTTATTTTCTATTTAATGAATCCGGCTTACTTTGTGGCTGGGAAAATGTAAAGACCGGAGAGCAAAAGATTTCCAGGCCCTTGGAAAAAAACTTACAACGTTTTGGTTTTACAGGCATTCATCTGATTCATCCTTCACTTTTTTTCTTAATGACAGAGGAAGGCGTTTTTTCCATTACGGATGTTTATTTACGTTTAGCAAGCACCCATGAAATCAGGATGTTTGATGTGAGCGATGCTGAATGGTTTGATATAGGTAGTCCGGAACAGTTGAGGCTGGCTGAGGAAAATGCTGATTGGATTTGAACGTTCAAATAATCAGCCCTATTTTCTAAACGCCACTGTCGCCGTTGCCTGATAACTCGGCATCAGCAAAACTTCCGCAATCTGTATGTGCGCAGGGGCGGAAGCTGCAAAATAGACAGTTTCGGCAACATCATCACCATTCAGGGGTTGAATGCCTTTGTAGAAATTGTCGGCAGCCGTTTTGTCGCCTCTGAAGCGAGTCACCGTGAAATTTGTTTCCACCATCCCCGGTTTAATATTGGTCACTCTCAGGGGAGTATCCACCAAATCAATCCTCAGGCCATCCGATAAAGCTTTGACTGCAGCTTTTGAGGCACAGTAAACACTGCCTCCTGCATAAGCGGCATCTCCGGCAATGGAACCAATGTTGATGATGTGCCCTTTACCTCTTTCCACCATACCGGGAGTGACAAAACGGGTCATGTTCAACAAGCCTTTAATATTGGTGTCAAGCACAATATCCCATTCTTCGAGATTTCCTTCAAACTCTTTATCGACACCGATAACCAAACCGGCATTATTGATGAGAACATCAATGTCTTTCCATTTTCCCTGAAGTTCGATTATGGATGTATGCGCAGCATCCCGGTCACGAACGTCGAAAGGTAATAGGTGTACTTCAATGCCGTATTTTGACTCCAGTTCTGACTTAAGTGCTATTAATTTTTCGTTGTTTCTGGCATTCAGAATCAAATCGGAACCTGCCGAAGCAAATTTTCGGGCGCAACCTTCGCCAATGCCGCTGCTGGCGCCTGTAATGAATATAATTTTACCTTTCATGCTGTTTTTTTAAAGTAGGCGAAAGATACAGATGAATAGTTGGAATATCAAATCAGATAAATCTATTTTCGCCTGTTAAATATGTTTTAATTTTATGGATGTTAGGCTCTTTTATGAACAAAAAATATAAAAATGAGTCAAAAATCTTTTATATTGTAACATTTATGATGAAAAATAGTAGAATCTATTGCAGATTATAAATAAACACCTATCTTTGTATCATCAAAACAAAAGAATCAATATGACAAACAATATTCTACACAGTCTTTCTCTAATTGGTATTATTCTACTCGAATAGTAACAAGGTAGTAAGATAGTGTGTTAGTCAATATATGTACAAAACAAATAACCCTTCTTGCTACCCTGGCAAGAAGGGTTTTTCTGTTTCTAATTAAAAAAAGAAAACTAAACAATTTAAAATATAAGCAACATGTCTGACAAAGTATTTATTTTTGATACGACCTTGCGCGACGGCGAACAAGTACCGGGATGTCAATTGAACACCGTTGAAAAAATTCAGGTGGCAAAAGCGCTTGAATCTCTGGGGGTAGATGTCATTGAAGCGGGTTTTCCCATTTCAAGCCCCGGTGATTTCAAATCGGTGGTGGAAATTTCAAAAGCGGTGACCTGGCCAACGATTTGTGCCTTGACACGTTCTGTTGAAAAAGACATCGATGTGGCTGCAGAAGCCTTGAAATATGCCAAACATGGACGTATTCATACAGGAATCGGAACCTCCGACTACCACATCAAGTACAAATTCAATTCCAACCGGGATGATATTCTGGAACGTGCCATTGCTTGCGTCAAGTATGCCAAGAAATACGTGGAAGACGTGGAATTTTATGCGGAAGATGCAGGCCGTACCGACAATGTCTATCTGGCCAGAGTCGTTGAGGCTGTCATCAAGGCAGGTGCAACGGTGGTAAATATCCCTGATACAACAGGTTACTGTTTACCCAATGTTTATGGTGAAAAAATCAAGTTTTTGATGGAAAATGTGTCAAATATCCACAAAGCCATCCTTTCTACCCATTGTCACAACGACTTGGGTATGGCTACAGCCAACACCATGGCAGGCATCCTGAATGGTGCCCGTCAGGTGGAAGTAACCATCAACGGTATTGGCGAACGTGCAGGAAATACGGCGTTGGAAGAAATCGCCATGATTATCAAGAGCCACCAGGATATTCCATTCATAACGAACATCAATACCCAGCTGATTTCACAGACCAGCCGTATGGTTTCCAATTTGATGAACATGCCCATTCAGCCCAATAAGGCCATCGTAGGCAGAAACGCTTTTGCGCACTCATCGGGCATTCATCAGGATGGTGTTTTGAAAAACCGTGAAAGCTATGAGATCATAGACCCCAAAGATGTTGGTATCGATGAAAATTCCATTGTTTTGACAGCCAGAAGCGGACGTGCAGCTTTGAAACATCGCCTTTCAGCTTTGGGTGTTGAAATTGACGGCGAACGTTTGCAGGAAGTTTATCAGGAATTTCTTAAATTAGCCGATGCAAAGAAAGATTTCAACGATGAAGATATCTTGTTGTTGGTTGGCATGGAACGCACCGACGATAAGCACATTAAGCTGGATCATTTGCAGGTCGTATCCGGAAAGGGAGTACAAGCTGTTGCCAGCATTTGTCTGGATATTGCAGGTGAAAAATTTGAAGCTGCAGCTTCCGGAAACGGTCCGGTTGATGCCGCCATTAAAGCGTTGAAATGCATTATTAAGCGAGATATGACTTTGCAGGAGTTCCTGATCCAGGCTATAACCAATGGTAGTGACGATACAGGTAAAGTACACATGCAGGTGGAATACGAAGGGGTCATTTATTACGGTTTCTCAGGTAATACAGACATTGTGGTAGCCTCTGTGGAAGCGTACATTGACGCCATCAACAAATTTGTAAAAAAGTAATTAGTTCAAAGATAAAATAAAATGGGAAAGACTTTATTTGATAAGATTTGGGATAAACATGTGGTCGCAACGGTTGAAGACGGACCTACCCAATTATACATTGACAGGCATTATTGCCACGAAGTAACCAGCCCGCAAGCCTTTCAGGGCATGCGGAACAGGAATCTGACTTTTTTGCGTCCGGAAAAAACATATTGTATTCCAGACCATAATATTCCTACCCTCAATCAGGAACAACCCATCGTAGACCCGATTTCACGTCACCAGGTGGAAACGCTGACAAAAAATGCCAATGAATTCGGTATAACACTTTACGGATTGGGACATAAAAAAAATGGAGTTATTCACGTGGTTGGGCCTGAAAATGGGTTGACTCTGCCCGGAATGACGATTGTTTGCGGTGATTCACATACTTCAACGCATGGTGCCTTGGGCGCTGTCGCTTTCGGTATAGGAACGTCAGAAGTTGAAATGGTGATGGCTTCACAATGTGTGTTACAGTCAAAACCAATGCGTATGCGTATTACCATCGACGGGATACTCGGCAAAGGTGTTTCTGCCAAAGATATGGCCTTGTACGTGATTGCAAAAATGACTACCGGTGGTGCCACAGGTTATTTTGTAGAGTATGCAGGTGAAGCCGTTCGTGCCCTGAGTATGGAAGGCCGTCTGACGCTTTGCAATCTTTCCATTGAAATGGGTGCCCGTGGAGGTTTGGTTGCTCCGGATGAAACAACTATTGCATACGTGAAAGGCAGAGAATTTGCGCCTAAAGGTAAAGATTGGGAGGATGCTGTTGCTTATTGGAAAACGCTAAAGACCGATGATGACGCCATATTTGATGTGGAAATCACTTTCAAGGCTGAAAATATCGAACCGATGGTCACCTACGGAACCAATCCGGGAATGGGCTTAGGTATAACCCAATCCATTCCGACAATGGATATTATCGATGAGTCCAGTAAAATTTCCTACGGAAAATCGTTGGAATACATGGGTTTCAAACCGGGTGAAAAGATGCTGGGTAAAAAAATTGATTATGTCTTTTTGGGCAGTTGTACCAATGGACGCATCGAAGATTTCCGAGTATTTGCAGAATATGTAAAGGGCAAAAAGAAAGCCGACGATGTCATTGCCTGGTTGGTGCCCGGATCCTGGGCCGTTGAAGCTCAGGTGCGCGAAGAAGGTCTGGCTGAAATTTTGGAAGCTGCAGGTTTTCAACTGCGTCAACCAGGTTGCTCCGCATGTCTGGCTATGAATGAAGATAAGATACCTGCAGGAAAATATGCCGTATCCACTTCAAACAGAAATTTTGAAGGTCGTCAGGGTCCCGGTTCACGCACCATTCTGGCTGGCCCTCTGGTTGCTGCCGCTGCTGCTGTTACAGGTTGTATCACGGATCCCAGAATCTAAGCCATGGTCACAACCTATAAATTTGTAGTACCCATTCAGGTTCGTTTCAATGATGTGGACATTATGGGTCATGTATCCAATACGGTTTATCAGAACTATTACGATGCCGGGAAGATGGATTACTTTGACCACGTGATGCCGGATCTGGATTATTTGACACTTGGAGTGGTTGGTGCTTCCATCAAGATAGACTATTTGTTACCCATTTATATGAGGAATAAAATTTTTGTGGAAACCCGCGTAGCCATCCTTGGAAACAAGAGCGTTACGATGGAACATAGGTTGGTGAATAGTGATACGGGAGAACTGCTTTCCACTTGTACTGCTGTACTTGTTTGTTACGATGTCCAGCACCATAAAAGTATTCCTGTACCTGAGAATTGGCGTAAAAGCATTATCGAACACGAAGGAAATCAACTAATTATAAAATAAGGTGACAGCTTTTTAACAGCTGTCCCGAAATATAAAAAATAGCATGGAAAAGTTTACAACCCTTACCTCAACCATCGTTCCTCTTCCCATAGAGAACGTGGATACCGACCAGATTATACCGGCCCGCTTTTTGAAAGCGACGTCAAAAGATGGTTTTGGTGACAACTTATTTAGAGATTGGCGTTACGACAGCAACAATCAGCCCATTAAGGATTTTGTTCTGAACAACTCCACGTACAGCGGCTCCATTTTGGTAGCCGGAAAAAATTTCGGCAGTGGCTCCAGCCGTGAACATGCAGCATGGGCTGTGGCCGGATACGGTTTCAAAGTAGTCGTTTCCAGTTTTTTCGCTGATATTTTTAAAAACAACTCACTCAATAACGGCGTTTTGCCCGTTGTTGTAAGCGAAGGCTTTCTGGCTGAAATTTTTGCAGCGGTGAAGGTGAATCCTTCATCTACGATCACTGTAAATCTGGAAGATCAGACCGTCACAAACAATGAAAACGGTGCCAGCGAGAAGTTTCAGATAAATACCTATAAGAAAAACTGCTTGTTGCAGGGATACGATGATATTGATTTTCTTTTGAGTAACAAGGATAAGATCGAAAGTTGGGAAAAATCATCCAAATAACTGGAGCGAAAAATTAAAGAGAGAAAGATGCAGGTAGAAATAATGGATACGACTTTACGGGACGGGGAGCAAACTTCCGGTGTCTCGTTTGCCATTCAGGAGAAGCTCAGTGTAGTCCGGCTGTTGTTGGAGGAGTTGAAAGTGGATAGGGTTGAGGTCGCTTCGGCACGGGTTTCAACCGGCGAATTTGAAGCTGTCAAGCGCATTGCTGCCTGGGCTTCCCTTCACGATGTACTTGACCGTGTTGAAATACTTGGTTTCATCGATAATGGCGTTTCCCTGAAATGGGTAAAAGAGACGGGTTGTCATGTGATCAATCTGCTTACCAAAGGTTCTCTGAAACACGTGACCGAACAGCTTCGGAAAAAACCGGAAGAGCATCTTCAGGATATTAAGGATGAAATTGCTCTGGCTCAGGCTGAAGGGATTGATGTCAACCTTTATCTGGAAGATTGGTCCAACGGTATGATCAGCTCACCCGATTACGTGATGTTTTTGATGGATGGCCTGAAAGATCAGCCCATCAAGCGGTTTATGCTGCCAGATACTTTAGGTATTCTGAATCCCGACCAAACGGCTGATTTCTGTGGTCAAATGGTAAAACGATATCCTGATTTGCATTTTGACTTTCATGCACACAACGATTATGATTTGGCTGTAGCCAATGTTTTTGCTGCTGCACGTGTCGGAGTTAAAGGTGTTCATACCACCGTAAACGGATTGGGTGAACGTGCAGGAAATCCGGCTCTTACCAGTGTCATTGCTGTTTTGCACGATCAGCTGAAATACAAAACAAATGTCCGTGAAGATAAACTGACCTCGGTCAGCAAAATCGTGGAATCCTATTCAGGTATCCGCATTCCTGCCAACAAACCCGTCATTGGTGACAATGTTTTCACCCAATGTGCAGGTATTCATGCCGATGGTGATGCAAAAAACAATTTGTATTTTAACGATTTACTCCCTGAACGATTTGGTCGTACCCGTGAATATGCTTTGGGTAAAACTTCAGGTAAAGCCAGCATCCGCAAGAATCTGGATGCTCTGGGCATTGAACTGGATGAAGAATCGATGCTTTTGGTCACTGAACGAATCATCCAGTTGGGCGATAAAAAGGAGTTGGTCACTCAGGAGGATTTACCCTACATCATTTCCGATGTATTGAAACAGACTACGGGTGAAGAGCCTGTAAAAATCCTGAATTATTCATTGTCGCTGACTCAGGGTTTAAAACCCATTGCAACAGTGATGCTTGAAATCAACAATATCGTATATCAGGAAACTTCTGCCGGCGATGGTCAGTACGATGCTTTCATGAAAGCCTTGCGCAACATCTATAAAACGCAGGGTCGCAGTCTACCAGTATTGACCAACTACGAAGTTACCATACCCCCCGGTGGACGTACCGACGCTTTTGTTCAGACGGTCATTTTCTGGTCGTATGAAAACAAGAATTTCCGTACCAGTGGATTGGACGCCGATCAGACAGAAGCAGCCATCAAGGCCACTGTTAAAATGCTGAATATAATTGAAGCTTAAAATTTATAATATTGTATCTATGAAATTGAATATTGCTGTACTTCCGGGTGACGGAATTGGTCCTGAAGTTGTTGAACAGGCCTTGAATGTAACAAAAGCCGTTTGTGAAAAATTCGGACATACCCTCATGTATGAATCGGCTTTGGTTGGTGCCTGCGCCATCGACGCTACCGGCAATCCTTATCCGGATAGCACCCATGAACTTTGTATGAAATCAGACGCCGTGCTTTTCGGAGCTGTCGGTGCTCCCAAATACGACAACGATCCTTCGGCCAAAGTGCGTCCTGAACAAGGTTTGCTTGCCATGCGAAAAAAACTCGGTCTTTACGGAAACGTACGTCCGGTTACTGTTTTTCCTTCCCTGATCAGTCGTTCTCCATTACGCACAGACCTCGTTCAAAATGCAGACTTCATGTGTATTCGTGAACTGACCGGCGGACTCTATTTTGGTCGCCCGCAAGGTCGCAGCGAAGACGGTAACAGTGCCGTTGACACCTGTTCCTATACCCGCGAAGAAATTGAACGCGTGTTGAAACTGGCTTACGAATATGCCGGCAAACGTCGTAAAAAACTGACTGTTGTGGATAAAGCCAACGTGCTGGAAACTTCTCGTCTTTGGCGTCAGATTGCTCAGGAAATGGCTCCGCAATATCCGGACATTGAAACCGAATATATGTTTGTGGACAATGCTGCCATGCGCCTGATTCAATGGCCTGCCAGTTTTGACGTGATGGTGACTGAAAATATGTTCGGTGATATTCTGACTGATGAGGCTTCTGTTATTACGGGTTCGATGGGTCTGTTGCCTTCTGCTTCGGTTGGTCTGCATACCTCCGTTTTTGAACCTATTCATGGTTCATATCCTCAGGCTGCAGGTAAGAACATCGCTAATCCTTTAGCTACGGTACTTTCAGCTGCTTTGATGTTTGAGTATGCTTTTGGTTTGATGGAGGAAGGTGCTTTGATTCGGGAGGCTGTTACGGCCAGCATGGATGCTTGTTTTGTGACGGAGGATATTACGACGAAGGCTGATCAGATTGCCCATTCAACCAGTGAGGTGGGTGAGTGGTTGGTGAATTATATTAAGGGGTAAAAAGATTTTAATTTCACAGAAAGGGCACTTGAAAAAGTCAGTGCCCTTTTTTGGTATGTCGGGCATGGTGTTAAACTGACAGGATGTAAGTTCCTGTATGTGCCGAGTTGATAGGAAACATTAGCGATTGGCAAGGGTGTTGCGGGTGACTGCAAATCTGAAAGAAGCCATCAGCAAAACTGAAGTTTTGACGAACAGAAATCTGATATAAGGCTCAAACGAGAGGGTAACCGAGCCATGGATTGGGAACGCCCGAAATTCAACCGTAACTCAATTGAGTAAATCAGGCAGAACGCAGTGAAAGTTTAAAATCTTATCCCGAGAGGTCTTGCATGATGCACCAATAGTGCAGATAGAATAGTGATATTCCGTTTTTTTATGCAAGAAGTCAGCAGAGGACATAGTATTCTTGGTGGGAACAACCAGGAAGAAGGTCTGAATCTTTTAATTTAAGGAGCAGTCATTTCAAAATTTGTTTTATGGCGCAACAGCAAGACATAACGTACCAATACGACTTATTTAATGAAATAGGTCAGGATGTACTACGCCGAATTCTAAGACCTGACAAAATAAAGATCAGCTTATTTTGTGTTTAAATTTGTTAAATTATGCATAGGTTTGTAATCGGACAAAGGGTGTACCTCTATTAATTATGGCAAACATACGCTCAATCAATTTGAATTTTATGGCATTCATTATTTTACCATATGGTTTCCCTTGCTCTTTTTTACGTTCAAAGTACTGTTTTATCTCTTTATCCCAGGTGGCAGCAGATTTTGCGGCTTGACTTAGATCAGCCTTTGCCTGCTTATCTCCATTTTTTGAGACTCTGGTTTGTCCATGAATGCTGCTACCTGAGGAATGTTCAAAAGGAGCAACGCTGACATAACAGGCATATTGCCTGGCATTTTGAAATGATGTGAAGTTTTCAGTATTCACAATTGTTGTAATGGCATTAACCATTCCTATTCCAACAATTGATAGGAGGAGGTCATAATTTTTTTTGATAGACAGATCCGCACAAATCAGTTCCTCCATCTCTTTTTCAATTTCATGGATTATTGATTCTGTTTCTTTCATCATTTTGAAGGTTCTATCCACTGCTGAAGTTGATTCATATTCATCTTTCTCAGAGATACATTGTTTATGTCCGACCAGTTGTTTAATGTATCTTTTTTTCTCAGATGAAAGACGTTGCAACTTCAATAGTACTTCTGATGGCATTTTACTTGGTTTTATAAAGTCACGATGCAAGTAACAAGACTTGGCAATCCTAAATGCATCAATTTTATCATTTTTTCCTCTGGTGATACCCAAAGATCGTTTTATCTCCAAAGGAGATTGCATGCTGTACATTACGCGCTTTTTTTCAAAGAATACACGGATCAGATAACTGTAAATGCCTGTATGTTCCATGCAAACAATAATATCCGTTAAAGCCAGTGATTTTCTATCAAACCATTTTACCAGCAATTTGAAACCTTCATCCGTGTTGGAAATCCGTAGATGGTTATCTTCATTGCGATCATTCAAGAGATCAAAAATTGCTACATCCAATGTCAATTTTGAGATGTCGATGCCTACATTCCATTTCTTTTCCATAATTTTGTGTTTAGCGTTAACTATAGGTTGAAACAACTACTTCCTTTAATAAGTCTGGAAACTTAAAATTCTACTTGGTGCGTTTCAACTGAAAAGAGAAGAGGACTTATTCGGCCAGTGGAGGTTAAGGCTCTAAATGCTTACCCAGTTCACCTCTTCTCTTAGTTAACTTGTTTTAACAACAAAGTTAGGGTTTATCTTGGTCTCAAAGGACTACGCAAATCTAAAGGAATGCTTACTGAGTATTAAATAGACGTGAGTAAAAAATTGTTTAGACAAAATAATTAATAGGAAAAATTTTTATCATTATAGTTTTCCGTATTGTTGAGATACTATTACAAAATTTTTACAATAAGACACAAGATATCCTCCCTCACTAAATTCACCATGTTAGCATCAAAATTGAAACAGGCAAGTCATTATTCAAAAATAGAAGTCAGTCGGGACTTCGAAGTGGTTTACCCGTAATGTGTCATAGACTGTCCACCAAACTTACTTTTTATCAGAATATGCTCTCCAGAACTTAAATAATTTTGCACTGTTGATGGTCTACTTAATGGTTTAGCTTGTAGTTTGAATTCTAATAGCATTAATCAAGTTTGATTTGCTTGTGATTAATATATCATATCTGTAAGCAAACAATAGATGTATTCAAGAAAATTTTTCGGTATTTCTTTGCATTAACCTTATTAAGCTTCTCCCAATGATAGCATTCCAACTAATTATGTCTAAGAATAAAATACTCTTTATAAATGACAAATTGGCTACTAAATTTCAGAGAATATATAGGCTGTACTTTGTCTTACCTGATAATTAAACAAATAACTCAAAATAAAAATCCAAAGAAGTAAATTAGTTTTATTTTTATACATAAAATGAATGATTTTTACTATTGCTTCTAACAAAAAGACCTATAGTTTTGCTAACTATAAATCTTATATTATTTTTAATTAATTAAAATTTATTGAATATGAAGAAAAATGATCGCTTTTTTGGTTGGCTTGTATGTGCATCAGGATTGATGTTTACATCAAGTTTGTATGCTGGAGATGCAATGGCATCAAAAGCTATGAGAGGACCCACTTCTATTGCAGCTGAAATTGTTGCAACCCGAAGTGTCGAAGATCCTATAGCATATTGGTCTTTTGATGCCAGTGTGATTGAAAAGAATGGGTTACAATCAGTAGCTCAGGGAAATCCAAAATATGTGGCAGGATCAAAAGGATTAGCTATCGATTTGAATGGTACCGACCAATTTGTAGTACTTACTACAGATACCTTGAGTTCTCTCTATAATATGGCAGGCTCATCGTTCGCATATTCATTCTGGTACAAATCAACAGGCATGCCAGATGGTTCATGGGATAAACCAATTTTGTCAAACAACTCAAGTTTTGGAGTAAATTTTTCAAGACAAGATGTTTCTCTTTCAAATCCAAGTGTAGATTGGAATTTTGTACCTGGTGCAACAAAATCAGTGGATGGCATTACATGGACATCAGCCGATTGGGATCCATTTCCAATGACGAGAACAGCAACTCCTGAAAATGGGAATTGGAATCACTTTGTAATGAACTATAGTAAAGAGACAAAAAAATTGCAGCTTTACATTAATGGAGTTAAAACAGAAGATATTTGGGCCGATGTTCCATGGTTAATCAGAAAAGATAAACCAATGTGGTTGGGATTCAACGACAATCAAAATAGATTTTTTCAAGGTCAATTGGACGAAGTTTATGTCTATCCGTTTGCATTGACTACTATTCAGGTTGATTCTTTATTCCATGATACCGGTACTGAAGTATTGCCAACTGCAACAGATATGAAGGCCATTAAAGTAGGAACCGATATTAACCTAAGCTGGAAAGACAATGCTACCAACGAATTGGGATATTGGATTTACAGAGCGGTAAAAATCAGTGACACAGAATTTCTTGGGTCCACGAAAATTGGTGAAGTAGCTGCCAATGTATCAAGTTTTACTGATACTACTGTCCCGGTTACAAATAAGAAAAATTATGTATATTCAGTAGTTGCCTATTCGCAATCAGGATTGTCTTTAGAATCAAATATGGCAGTGATTGAATTACAGAAGATTACGAGTATCAAAGATCCTATAGCATATTGGTCTTTTGATGCCAGTGTGATTGAAAAGAATGGGTTACAATCAGTAGCTCAGGGAAATCCAAAATATGTGGCAGGATCAAAAGGATTAGCTATCGATTTGAATGGTACCGACCAATTTGTAGTACTTACTACAGATACCTTGAGTTCTCTCTATAATATGGCAGGCTCATCGTTCGCATATTCATTCTGGTACAAATCAACAGGCATGCCAGATGGTTCATGGGATAAACCAATTTTGTCAAACAACTCAAGTTTTGGAGTAAATTTTTCAAGACAAGATGTTTCTCTTTCAAATCCAAGTGTAGATTGGAATTTTGTACCTGGTGCAACAAAATCAGTGGATGGCATTACATGGACATCAGCCGATTGGGATCCATTTCCAATGACGAGAACAGCAACTCCTGAAAATGGGAATTGGAATCACTTTGTAATGAACTATAGTAAAGAGACAAAAAAATTGCAGCTTTACATTAATGGAGTTAAAACAGAAGATATTTGGGCCGATGTTCCATGGTTAATCAGAAAAGATAAACCAATGTGGTTGGGATTCAACGACAATCAAAATAGATTTTTTCAAGGTCAATTGGACGAAGTTTATGTCTATCCGTTTGCATTGACTACTATTCAGGTTGATTCTTTATTCCATGATACCGGTACTGAAGTATTGCCAACCGCTACTGAGATGAAAGCAGTTAAAGTAGGAACCGATATTAACCTAACCTGGAAAGACAATGCTACCAATGAATTGGGGTATTGGATTTACAGAGCTGTAAAAATCAGTGACACAGAATTTCTTGGGTCCACGAAAATTGGGGAAGTAGCTGCCAATGTATCAAGTTATACCGACACTACTGTCCCGGTTACAAATAAGAAAAATTATGTATATTCAGTAGTTGCTTATTCGCAATTGGGATTGTCTTTAGAATCAAATAAGGCAGTGATTGAATTGCAGAAGATTACAAGTATCAAAGATCCTATAGCATATTGGTCTTTTGATGCCAGTTTGATTGAAAAGAATGGATTACAATCAGTTGCTCAGGGAAACCCAAAATATGTGGTAGGATCAAAAGGATTAGCTATTGATTTGAATGGCAGTGACCAATTTGTGGTACTTACTACAGATACTTTAAGTTCTATCTATAAATTATCAGGATCAGTTGCATATTCGTTCTGGTATAAATCAACAGGGATTCCTGATGGTTCATGGGATAAACCAATTTTGTCAAACAACTCAAGTTTTGGTGTGAATTTTTCAAAACAGAATGTTGATATTTCATCTCCTTGTGTAGATTGGAATTTTGTTCCGGGTGCAACAAAATCAGTAGATGGTATTACCTGGACACCGGCAGAATGGGATCCATTTCCTTTTACCCGAAATGCAACTCCTGAAAACGGAAATTGGAATCACTTTGTAGTGAATTACAACAAAGAAGCAAAAAAATTGCAGCTTTACATTAATGGAGTTAAAACAGAAGATATTTGGGCCGATGTTCCATGGTTAATCAGAAAAGATAAACCAATGTGGTTGGGATTCAACGACAATCAAAATAGATT
>Ga0209123_1000656_pt1 | contig 41524 bp, 57 predicted proteins | sample BarGraIncu00431A_FD_184500 | JGI IMG/M metagenome (GOLD analysis project Ga0209123, IMG submission 184500) | Arctic peat soil microbial communities from Barrow, Alaska, USA - Barrow Graham LP Incubations 004-31A (SPAdes) (version 2) | ecosystem: Environmental > Terrestrial > Soil > Wetlands >...
TCTTCCACCATCAATTCAAATACAGAGTTCAGATGCAAATTCGCATCTGCCTAGTTTTATTGCATATTTCTATGCAGATTGTCTAGGAACAAAGCGCACCTTTGCCAACACAATACCATGGCGTGCTTCAATATCGCCACAAACAATAACTGGCTTATCACGAATTTCTGGTCTATATAGGCACTCTACAGATGCGTAATAATTATTAAGGTCTACGTGTAAAATTGTACGACTCACTATAATATCACCTTACCCTTTACGAACATCCGTTCTGTTCATTATAGAGTTAAGGTACTCAAAAAGCAAGTAGCAGTTGTTGGCAAATAAAAATAGCCTGCTCCGCTGGATAACCAGTGATGCAGGCTAATAGCATTTTTTATTAGAATATCTACTATTCTTTATAAAAATCGTCTAAGTCTACTACGACATTATATGCAATGTTATTTAAAATTTCTTGATGCTCATCAAATTGTTCTTTTGTATTTGTTTCCTCAGGCAAGTTTGCAAACTTGCCCTTATTGTCTTCCACCGACTTAGACATTATTCTATCAAACTTTATTCTAGATGGCTCACTTAATTGATCATATTTGCTACATATTTCTTCATCAACATGATCATCCCAATCGTCTCCTGCAATCTCTCTTGCTCGGTAAATATCAAAAAGTTCACGTCCGCTAAAAACTTTTTCAGCTTTACATATACTCATTCAACTTAACTCCTTTCAATATCAACTTAATATATATATTATCACTCATCCTAGTTTCTAAACAAATAAAAAAACCACTACCAAGTCATAATGACCTGATAGTGGCTTTTGTGTTGATAACTTTTATTTTATTCTGCGCCCGGCAGGTGACGTTTTAAGGCTATAAAAATCAATTAGAAAAAGGGCACCTAAGAGCTAACTGCAAGTTCAAAGAGCGAACGCGAATGGCAAAAATATCTGCACTAAGGATTGTTGAGTTGAGAGCAAAAAGCGTCAACTCCTAAGTGCGTATACCGTAAAATCTTTTTGTTAGGGTATCTTTCTTAGTATGGCAGGGGAATAATGTAATTTATGGAATTCTATATAATAATAAAATAAACTTTTCAGTAAACATCAAATAATAAAAAGGTTGTGTTGTAATGAAAAGTACAATAATGTCCATTGTGATGTTCTTCTTACTAATACCAAGTGGCTTTGCGGCTCCACCTAGTATTGATAATTTTCCTACTGCTAAATCAACAATAGGAATTTTTATGGAGGCTCCTGTAACATTCGTTAATAACGAAATGGTTAGAAAAACAGTCCCTGAAAAAGCAAAAAGTTTATTTCCAGCGGCTAGTTTCAATGTTCTACCCTTCGACATAACATCAATGGAATTAAGGACATATAAAGAAGATCATCGAATGAATATTACCCCGCAATATTCCCAGCCGGTAAATAGGCAAGATATACAAACAATCTCTAAAAATCTTAATTGCGACTATGCTTTATTTATAATAATCACTAATGAAGCTCCAAGAGTTGGCGCTGGATTATTTTCGATCACATTTAGGACAACCGTAACGTGTGATGTAAGGCTATTAGATATTAATACAGGTAAATACCTTACTAGCAAGCAAATAATTAAAGACGGGTCAAGCACGGCTATATATATGGGGGTCCCATCGTTTGATAGGGCATATAGAGATGCACTAGGTAAAGCGTTAGACGAATTGACTATTGATACATCAGTGATGGTAAAATCAGTGGAATAATAAAAAGGAGTGTTTCGTGTGAAGAAAATATTCATAGTTATTTGTTTGTTATTTTCCCCTATAGTGGCACATGCAGAGGATGTTTATTGTGGCGATTATAATGGCAAACCGGCATATGTCGATATAGATAGCATTGAAAAAGATTCACATAGGACTGGTGTGTGGGAGATAACCAATTACGGTATTTACCCCCAGTTCAGCGACTCATATTCCGCTAACATTAATGCTGATGGCTTATGGTACAAAGTTAATTTTAGTATACAAAGACAGGCCTCATATTCCGTATGGATATTAGATAAAAATAAAAAAAATTTACATACACCAATCAATACAATAAAGTTTGACTTCGCTTTTCAAACGGTACAAGAATATTATCCGGAGGCTAACCGTAGGAGCGAGGCAATTGCAAAGAAAAAGTTAGAAGAAGCGGATATAAAAGCAATTGAAAATGCAAAAATACATAATAATGCACTCGAAGAAGGAATAAATTTGGATGACCCAAAATATAAAACGGGCTATGTTACCCTCCCTTATAAATATCAAACTAAACTTGAATTGAACGCATCATTGACGAATGCAATAATGAAATATACTATGGCTTATAATATTGCACCTGCTCCAAAAAACATTACACCTGAGTTGCGTTCATTGGCACTTGAAGTAAAAAGTATATGTGAATTTTTCACTAAGGAAGAATTAATCAAATATGCTGGCAGTGATATAGAAATGCAAAAAGCATTACTCTCATTCAAATAGTTATTCAATATTTGCAGGGTAGGAAAACATTTTTATAGATAAAAAAGAGCATCTCAAGATAAGTAATTTCTTATCTGGGATGCTCTTAATTTACTTTATCCTAACACTGGCTCAAATCCCCTTGCGCGAGTTCTAAAATGTTTTGCAATTTTATCACCGCCACCAGATTTTAACCAACCATCTACGCTCTTACCATCCCATGCCTGGATAGTAAAGTTATTATTTATTACAGGTTGTTGTTGATCATGATTTTGATTTCCTGTTTTACTAATATTGTTGCCGCTACTGGCTACGAAATTGTGGTTACTTTCTATAGTTGATAAACTTGGACCAGTAACAAGGCCACCAGTAGCAAACCCGGGAAGCTTACCAGTATTTAATATTTCCAATGTTCCAAGACCTAACGATCTGGCGGCATTGGCATTTAAAACATATTCGCCATTACTGAGCCATGCTGGAATACTATCAGACGTTCCTGACCCCGATCCCCACACAGCCCCACCAGTGGAAAAACCTTTCGCTATTCCTGTACCTACTACCGCCGTTGCCGCCATGCCTAACATTGCCGGCACTGCGTTAGCACCTGCGCTTGCTAAACTCCGAAGAACAGCGGCTGGTGCCCAGGCGGCCGCACTTGCGGCGGCGTTCGCTTTATCTTTTGAAGCATCTTGTTTGCCGAACAAAGATGTAAGAATTTGCCCTGCAATCCATTGAGCCACAAAATCGGCAACAACTTTTGCCATTGTTTGCCCTAAAGTCTGAAAAGCACTGCCTATACTATTAACATCCATAAGAATACTAGAAAATGCCGTACCTAATCCGGTTAATGCAGTACTATATAAATCAGCCATTAATTGTGCAGTCGTTGCGTGTGCTTGTCTGTATGCTTGCTGATATGTGTCCATCATAGCTTGTTGTGCTGTGTAATTATTTAATCGTACAGCATTTTCAGCTGTTAAAGCCTCCTGTAATGCTCCCATGCTATTAGATGTATAGGCCGCATCAATACTAGCCTGTATATCTTTACAAGATGAATAAGCATTAACAATATCAGTTGCTAATTTGTCATTAATAGCCTTAGTCTTTATTGCCGTATCTTGTGCCAAATTTATCTGAGTATTAGACATATCGGCAGAACCAGCAATAACACTAGCTGCTAGTTCAGCAGCATCAATTTTCATACCATCCTTAGTGACGGTAAATTGTTTACCGTTTGCTATCCACGCTTCAATGGATTGCAATTTCATTTCGTTAGTTTTGGAAGTGAAGTCCTGCTCCATATCCCGGGCCGATTCTTTTATGTCATTAATTTTACCAATTGCATCAGATTCTAGGTTGAATTTTAATTTACTACTGCCAGTTGTGTTTACTTCCGCCAGTTGATCATTTAGGGATTTCGCATCGGATAACGCTTTATCCCATATATTATTTGAGTCTTTTTGCTGATCTTCCATAATTTTTTTATGTTTTGCGGCATATATTTGGTCAAGCCTCATAAGGTCATTGGTGTAGTTTTCATTAGCTGAAGCTGATTTATTAAGATCTTCAAGCTCTTTACTATACCAATTATCTAACGCATCAACTTGCGTACCTGTTAGGCTTATCCATTCATCCTTTATAGAGTCAGAAGTAGCTTTTGCTGTTTTTTGCAAATCCTCAAAAGCTTTTGCCGCATCATCAATTGCATTAGATCCGCCACCGCCACTACCGCCGCTAATTTCAGGCATTGTAAAAGGTGTTACGGGTGGAGGAACAGGTTTTGCATTTCTCTTAGACCAATAATCAGATGGTAAGTCGTTGGTATCTTCACCACGTTTAAAATCAGCCATACCATTAACTATGTTCATTTGTTGTAATGCATAAGATGCGGCATTGCCAACATCTATATAGCCGGCTGTTAATCCATTTGCTGAATTTCTTGCTACATTCATTTGTCCTGCGCCGTCATATATTGCATTATTCATTGCCGTTGTTTCTGCACCAGCTTTAGTTGATTGATAAGCTAATACGCCTAACAATGTCGTAATAGCCGCGCCAGCTATCATATATGGACCTAATGATGCAGTTACCGCCCATATTGCCAATCTCGTTTCATAAAGTGCAGGAACCATTCTACCTATTAATGCTCCAGACACTGCCAGTATAGATAATTCAACACTGGCAGGGACCATCTCAATCATAGCTTTACCAATGCCTAGCTGTCTTGTTTGTGCGCTAAATTCTTCTAATGTCGCTAATGCGCTAGTAGTTACTTCTTTTAAATCAAAAGCAACTACTATATCTTCACCAACTTTACGCATTGTTGCGGAAACTTTATCTTGAATATTAGACATTAACCCTGTTATGGTTTGACTTTGTTTTTCCATCATTCCGCCGTATTTAGTGCTCATGCCTGCCAACATTCCAGAAATCGCGGAATTAGTATCAATTGCCTTATTTTCAGCTAGTTTCATAGCTGTCGGTATATCGGTACCAATCGCTTCAGCTAATAAAGCCCAGCTCGGTAATCCCGCTTCCGCTAATTGCCCCATTTCTTCTGCTGATACCATGCCTTTTGCTTTCATCTGAGAAAAAGCTAATATAACTCGATCTAATGTTTGAGATGTTCCACCGACTGCCGCTACTGCATCACCCAAATTAGTTAACGTTGGTATTATTTCTTCTGCTGAATACCCCATAGCCAACATTCGCTTTGATCCGGCAATTAGACCATCAAAAGTAAATGGCGTGGCCTCGGCAAATGATTGCAAGCTTTGTAAAAAAGTATTAGCCGCTTGTGCTGATCCTAGCATTGTTTCAAAAGCTATTTTATTTTGCTCCATACTAGCGGCCATCTTTACACTTGCAACACCTACCGCACCCATACTAATCGCCAAAGCCCCCATTAATTGACCTGCCATATCTACAGTCGATGAACTAGCGGCCATTGCCTCTGGTCCGAACGCTCGGCGCATTTGACGACGAGCGTTTTCTAATTCGCGGCGTAGACCGCTAGAGTTCGCACCTATGCGAATCATGAGTTCTGCAACTGTCGCCATTTATTTTACCTCCATTTCGCGATATATCTCATCTACCATTTCAGATACACATATCCAATATATGGTCTTTTTTTTAGTAAGTCCAAGACTTTTAAATCCTTGTGGCGTTTTTTTTATTCTTTCAAAAAACCTCATGATTTCCATAAAGGGGTATAAGCCTTTCTGCTTTATTTCAGCCAGTAATTTCTGCTTGATTTTTTCTTTATCCATTTCTTCCTCCTCGTAGATAATTTGAATGTAGCGGCGCGTTCTCCCGCCAACGTTGTTTTAACCACCTCCTTTATCTACTTTCTGCTAGCCAAAAACGCATCAAAACCATCATCAGGCAGCTGGTCTTGTTCAGTTTTATGTAATAAGTCTGTCAATTGCTTAATAATGCTGGAATAATTTTTAATCATGGAATTATATACCTCAACCTCTGATGATTTTTTAACACCATACTGATTAGCCCCATTTTGATACTTTTCAATTACGCCCTTCTCATTGATTTCATCCTGCAATTCCTGTAGTGTCACAGCCATAAAAGCGGCGTTCTCAATCAATGCTTTTACTGCATTTTTCAGTTTACTATCCATCTTTGTGAACATCGCTGAAATTCTATTTATTTCTGTTGCTATTTTGTTTTGTTTGGCTATATCCACTTAGTTCACCTCATTTTCTTATTTGGTAGACTACACCCCTCACACGAACAGCACGCGTATTATTTGATGCTCCACTACCGGTCCATAGGATATCGACTACCCCTGCATGACCTGGGGGCTATTGCCTACCTAACTGACGCCTCGATGTAATGCTCTGTAGTCATCCGCCTTTACATCTCTTCATCATCTTTGCTCACGGGCTCTACTGCCCTCACTGATTTCAGCCCTAATTCATTTAAGACCCTCAGCATCTGAGCATTAGTTTTATTTAACTCGCTGATGGAGTCATTTTTCTTAAAACCTTCTTGACCACCGCCATTGCTCCACTTTATAGATACACCCCTAGCTTTAATGTCTTTAATGAGTTTATTTTTAATCTCCCATAAAGACATATAATCATCAATCATGTCTAGGTAATAGCTGTTAAAAATACCATTACGCTCTAATTGATCGATAAGGTCTTCCTTAATATCTACCTCTTCTGCCATGCTACCACCCCCCTTCATGCGCGATATTTTAAATAAATCTAAACTGGAACTTCCCCTCCCGGTCCCTGGGTTTCCATAGGGAAAACGAAATATTTTACTGGGGGGAGTTTCCATTTACATTGATAATTAGCGCTCCCCTTAACTCTTATATAAATTATTTCCCCTCTGTTATTTCCAATAATCGCCCGTACTTAAATACATTAATAGCATTCACTATGGCAGTAACTCTGTCATTATCAACACATATATCCTGCATGCCCTCAGCTCCATCAGCACTCATGAAGACTGTGCCACTAGCACTGGTATACACTTCATAATCCCTAATATCTTCTTCCATTTCATCACCATGATCTTCTAGTAATAACTCTACTAATTCTTGATATAGTCCTTCGATTAGCGTTAGCTTTTTAACATTTACGGTAAAATTAGGGCATATAGCCTGTCCTCCATTATAAGTACCAATTATTACAACATCAGAATCATAACAACAGCTACCTTGTCTATTGTAAGAGCACTCATTAGCATGGCAAATATATGTCTTCTTGTTTTTCAAAATAAACACATCCCTTTAATTTATTTAATATTTAATATCAGCTTTAACTTACTAGCCCTTAATTTGCCAGTTCTAAGTTGTCCTCTATATACCCACGGCTGTGACCAATAGCTAACACAATGAAGATAACTATCCCTTTCCTTACAACTTTAGCTGATCTCATATTGCGATACCTTTTTGCAGAAATTCTCTTGCGTGATAAAATAAAACACTATGAATGAATGATCCACTATTTACTGATAGAGTGAAATTTAACCTTATGTCATAGCGAGCTTCAAAGGTTCTTAATGTTCCCATGTATGCCGATGGACTGTATTCACACCTATACTTTTTATTCTGTATGTCCTGCCAGGTAGCATCTTCTACTAATAAATATAGCTTTGAACCTTTAGACCTCAAGAACTCATTCTCGATCTGTGTTCTACCTGCGGTTAAATTTTGAGCTAATTCGTCCAAATTTGCTTTACGTTCAATATTAATATTATCTGATAGGTAAATATCTCTCATTACACCTAATTCAATGTTCTTAGGAATATAAGCAGTGTAATCGCCGTAATCTAATTTTTGCACCTTGAACGGCACACGCTTATCGGTAAAGTATTTCGTAATATGCTGGTTCTTCTGTTCTCTTGTATCAACTACCATCGTTAGACTCTTAAGTAATGCCTTACTTTCCGCATCTGTGTAAAAACTCCTCATACAATTTTAAAAGCTCCTTTTGTTTTATTTATCATTACTAACCCATCGACTTTCTTTTACTGTGAGATTTTTGCCAGTACCAATGTTTATTGATTGGATCCCACCAAAAACCAACATCCTTTAATTGATTTCTCATATCATAAGCACGGCCTCCTTTACTATTGGCAATTATAATTTCATCCCAAATAGTGCAATCAATATCCATATTAAGTAATAGATCAATAATTTCTTGTCTTCTCCAGACTGTTGTTTCTTGCTGGTACTCTGGTTGCTTATATCCATCGCCTTTATGGCTGGGCTTTGGTTTATTAAATGGATCATTCTTTAATGCTTCATATTCCAAATTTATAGTTGCCATTAACTCAGTACTACCACCTAAATCAGGATGATATTTTTTACTCAACAACCTATATTCTTTCTTAAGCTGATCCTTATCTAAATAATAGGTTTGCTTAAAGTACCTCGTTTTTCTTACCAATCAAATCACCTATTTTTTATTTATTTATCACCTTTTCTGTTCATTGATTTCTCATATCGTAAAACACCTTTACCACGTTTCACACATTTAGCCTATAAATCAGGATTCGTTTTTAATAAGTCATGTATCTCTGATTCGTAAATACTTAATATGTATCTTGTTAAATGAAGATTATATAATTTACTCACACGCCACCTCGCTTGTAGAGTCCTTTTTTGTAATTAAAAACCTAAATGATACGGGCTTTAGCCTAAATGATACGGACTTGATACGGATATTTTTGTATATGTGTATCAATGAACATCAGTATTTATAAGGGTTTATATCTACTTGATACGGAAGATACGGTTATTTACGACCCTTCCTTGTAGGTTTACTATATATACCCCATTCTCACTATATGAGAATATACTATTTATTCTTACCAACCTTCTAAGGTGTAAAAAAAGAGTGTATCTTCCGTATCAATACCCCTTGAATGTGCAGAGATGCTAGACTTTTTGGATACACATTGCTCAAATTTTCCGTATCCGATGTGTATCCTCCTATTAAAGTCCGTATCATATTGCCAGTCCAATACCACGCCATGTTCTAACTCCATGAGTGCTTTCATTAACAGATGGGCAAATTTCTTGTAGTTTACTATTAAACTTTTGGCGACTTAATGGATGAAAACTGCCATCAAGACAATACTTCTTATAAGCCTCATACATTTTTGCCTTTTCTGTATATGCCTGTTCTGCAATGTTGCAACAATCGGGTATAAATTGCCGGACTGTATCATTTTCAATCTGATACTTTTCAAGAGCTTTCTGAGTAGTTGCTGATTCAGTAAATTTTCGATTATAACAAAGCCTGGCATACCCTTCTAATGCGACATTTAGCAGTCCGGACATTTCTTCTGACGTGATTATCTTCTCTAATAAGTTTTCATCCCTTCGCGGATCGCCTGCAGGAAAACTAGCTGTAAAACTTAACACTGTCCATCTACGGAAAAAGCTATATGTATTATCCTTACTTCGCGGGATCTCATTTGCTGAAAACAATAATCTAGCGGTATTCTTAACTTGAAATGGGTTTTGACCTTTGCGCTCTACTGTAATTAAGTCACCAGTCACCAGCGCTTTAAATATTGCCGAATCATCTAATAATTTACTTGAAATATCTGGACAGATATTGATCAATTTTCCTGTCAGTTCAGCAGCTCTGAAGCGATTATCAGATAAATCCTGTAGAGATACTGACGATGAGTTTTTATGACCAATAAAATTGCCAATCAAATCAAGTAACACTGATTTACCATTTGCCCCTGCCCCTGTAAGCATAAAAGCTTTTTGAAATCGGAAATCAGGAAACAATAGGTGTCCAATAATCTCTAATATCAAATCTTGGCAATCAGGCGGTAACACCTCGGATAAAAACTTCCTAATAGCTGGGCAGTCTGCATTAGGATTATAAATAACAGGTACACGAATTGATGATAAATATTTAGGCGAATGAGGATGTAATGTTAATACCCCGGTATCGCGCCAATCTTGCATATCAATTACACCATTTGCGACATTCAGTATATTGGGGTTTCTATCAAGAATAGGATCAGCTTGATATAATTTTGTTTCTAAATACTTCACAACTTCAATACCCCTGGAGTCTCTATAGGCATCACCCAATATATTTTGTGTGATTTTTTTTATAAAGTGGCGGCCGTTAGGATGATATACTCCATCGCCATAAAGCAATAAATCTTGCCGATCATATAACAAATCGTTATCGGTTAGAATTTTTTCGGCTAACGGTGGAGGGACAAAGTTACCTTCGTCATTAAACCAATCATCTCTTATTTTAGTTTCCTTTGCCCTTTGCTGCTTACTGTCGATATCGTATACATTAGATAACTCCCATGGGTCCGTGCTTGCCACCAACTTAATCAATTGATCTATCTTATTGCCTAGCATCAACCAGTCCGTTACATCAGCCTTATTACCCATTCTAGGCTCATGATCTGCAAGATTAATCAACTTAACATTACAGCCATGCTTTACAAATGTATTGGCGGTATCATTTCCGTATTTCTTACCAGCTTCGTCATTGTCGATTAAAATGACTACGTTGTGGCCCTTAGGAAATATAGTAAGGTGTTGGGGCATCCATCTAGAAGTAGCGCCTCCGACCGTAGTTGATGAAAGAGCCAGCCTACATAATGATTCAGCATCCTTACACCCTTCAACTAGGAAGATTGTCTTATCGTCTACAATGGCCTTAATGATTAAAGGTAATTGATATACTGGATATTTCAATCCGTTCAAACCTTTGGTTCCTTTGGCTCGATCAACGCCAGCAATATTATAAGGGATAGCTATTTTCTCCCCAGTAGCATCTTTATGTATTTCTTTCCTAATGATTTCATTACCTAATTCATCTTGATAAAAATGTTCTCTAATCTTCTTAGCAGTCTTCCAATCAAAAGCCGACTTTTCTGTCTTAACCTCATTAGGAAGAACCTTTGCCGCCAAACGCTTAATGGCTTCTCTCTCGCCAATGCCTTCCATACCCATAATAAAATCTATAACACTCCCCTCAGGACACACAGAGCAGGAAAAGCAACTGAAGTTGTTCCCCTCGGCCCAAACGGTAAAACTAGCATTACTATCGTTATGGCCTGGGAATGGGCAGTGGATCTTTACCCCCTTACCCTTAATAGATGGTACATTAACACCATAATCAGAGTAGGCTTGTCTCAGTGAATATATTTGTTTAATTTGATCGCTTAATTGCATATCACATCACCGCACTAATTCGCATATCAGCGGGTTTTTCTTTTATAATTATTTCTAGTTCGTTAATCGTATAGTTCGCACAATCCACTAGTTGATGATGCTGCATCTTTTCAGCAAACCGCTTAATATCGTGTGCTGATTGTAATAGTAAATAAATATCCATTTTAGCGATCATTGTTCTTCACCAACTTCATATCACCAATTATGCGATCAATGGCTTCACGCGGTACTCTATCAGTAATGCCAAATATATTTTTTGTGTCTAATTTTTCTTCACGTCTATTAAATTTTCGTTGTTCGCGCTGTCGTTCATGTCTTTTTTCTGACATAACAAATACACTCCTTAGCGGGTCCCGTTCTGTAGAACACCCCGACTTCATAACTCTTTCTTCTGATTACTGTGGTGAATTTAAGAACTTATGTATAGCCCAATTAGGAATTAGATATCTTTTATCGCCCGCTTTAATAGTTTTTAAATTCCCTTGCCTGATCATTTTTTCTATTGTGGGCCTTGAAACTCCTAAGATTAAGCACGTTTCTGTAATATTGAAAACTAATTTCGTTAAATCTATTTCACGTTTTTTTACTGCTCTTGGCATTATTTATTCCTCCTTTGAATATTGAACTTATTCTTCTCATGATAATGATAAGTTTAAGGTGATAATTAAACGCTACTTAATAGCGTCTAACTTTTTCTTTGCTTGTTCTATTTCATAAAGCCATACAAGGGTTAAAAAATTTTTAAGTGGTTCGGCCATTTCATCATAAATTCGCGCCCATTCAGGTAGTGGCTCTCTGTCAGGCACTGGCATATCCTTAGTTTTTTCTCTCTCTTTTTCTAATTCAGCCATAAAATCAGCCCGTACCGGATCGATTATTCCTTTTTCTTCATCTTCCACAACTTTTTTTAACCCTGTTTTTAACATGTCCCAAACACGAATAGATTTTATTGTTGATGGATTAATTTTAGGAGGCTTATTATCGAAGAATTCGCGATTAATATATTTTGACCCATAGGAACCGTGCATCATGCTCCATGCAGCATAAGCTTGTTCAACTGTATTTTCAGGATAATCAGTCCAACGACCACCGCCACGCCCAAGCCCGCCACGCTGTGGTTTAGGTATTAGTTCTTGTTTTTCATACCTAGATAATGTTGGCCTAGATATTTCAACGCCCATTTTCTTTAATTGTTCTATTATTTCATCAGGTGTCAAAAGAGTTCACCGCCCTGTACTTATTGTTATCATGATAAGTATAACATATCGATTTTTAAAAAACAAGCCTTTCTGTATAAAATTTATCTATTTATAGTAAAAATTAACACCTGTGTATTATGGATTTATAAATGATTATAATACTCATTGGATTTTGTTAAAAACTACTAATTTCGAGACATAATAGTAATTATGTATATATTCATAGACACTCTTATGTTATAGTATTTATAAGGGTTCGCAGTACTTATATCAGGTTCCCCCATTCGAAATTAATGGAGGTTTTGATAAAATGGACATTTTTAGAGAAGAATTTAAGGCATATTTAGTTGAAAATGATAAGTCTAAAAATACGATAGATAGTTACCTTTCTGACTTAGAAAAGTTTACATATAATGAATTTACCACAGAGACAATAAGGCAATATGTGATAGATTTGCAAACGAAAGTTATAAAGAAACCCAATGCCAACAAAAGAAAGCCAGATGTTGAAAGTATAGGCTTAAAAACTTCTACCATTAATAGAAAGCTAGTGAGCCTCAAGCAATATATTAAATTTCTTGCCGAATGTAAGGATATTGTAATTAATCCCAAGGTACGCCAATTAAAACAACAGAAGATGAATTACCTAGAAAATCAATTAACCGAGAAAGATTTAAATAGTTTGATCTTATCAGCAGAGAAAAGCAATGACGAAAGAGCCAAAGCTATATTCTGCACATTAGCGTGGACCGGATTAAGAGTATCCGAAATGCTCCAGATTAAGACTACCGATATAAGTAAAGACCTTATAATAATTCGTGGGAAGGGGTCTAAGGAGCGTCCTGCCTTTAATACTAAAAAGTTGCAGGCGGTATTGAAAGGATACGCAAATACGAGAATAAATAGCTCAGATTTATTATTTACTGGTGTACGTGGGGCAATTAATCGGCAGACGGTCGATAAGGTAATTAAGCAACACGCAAGTTTTATCCAGTTGAAGAAAGAAAAAGCTCATGCACATAATTTTCGACATTATTTTTGTAAGATGGCACTGACTAAAGGGTTGAGTCTTAATACAGTAGCAGATCTCGTTGGTCATACTGATATAAACACTACTTCTATATATGCCAAGCAAACGAAAGAAGAATTATTGGCCGCTATTAATAGCTTATAAAATATATAGTCAGGGGGAAATTCCATGCAAACAGCTTTTCATGAATTAACAAATGAAACTAAAACATTGTTGTTTGAAATGAATACTATGTACCTTAAATGTGATAAAAATGATGCTAAAACATCTCGTGCTTTTTTAAATAAATATCATGACGAAATTCAAATTAATGCAGACCCAGTTAAAGGTAGGTTAGCTATATTGGAAGAGTTTGGCTATATAAAGAATCAATCAAATGGTGGCCTTCTTGCACCCACTCACAAAGGTTTACGATATAAAGAGGCTCGTTTGATTTACTGGAAACATAAGGCTGTCGGTCCCGCTACTGTTAGCGTAGTGGTATCTTTTGCCTATCAGTTTATTACAGACAACATTTCACATATAATAACTTCAATAAAAGGTTTATGGCTCCAATTTTTATAAGTGGGGCTAGCTTACAAGAGAGATTAATTTTAAATTCATGTTTTTTTGGGGTGTAATACGAGCGGAATTTTCCGTTGGTTTAAATATCACAATAATTCTTAATGTTTCTAATCCTGTAAAAAAAATAATTCCGTGCCAGCTGTCGTGGATGAAGAGCTGGGTAGTAGATAAGAATATAAAAAACCACCCATTTGGTTTAATAGCTAAATTAGGTGGTTTTTGCGTTTATCCAAATAAAACGGAAAGAGCTACTGGACACCATAACGGTATTCAGTAGCTTTTTTTATGTACCGCAAAGAGCTCTACATTTTTTTACTTTCTCGCGCCCTGGCCGCATCTCTTAGCTTGCGCTTCTTTTCCTTTAAAAACTCTATGTGAATTTTTAAATCATTATTTTTTTCTTCCAGTATTCTCGTTTCTTTTATTATTGTTTCTAAATCCCATTCGTTTTCATTACTACTCATTTTCCCTCCATACCGAGCTGGTAAGACCCCTTTATTATTTAGTTAACATCTCGTTCCAATCCTTCACCCCCAACTCTGCTGGCGGCAAATACATCTTGGTACCATGTTTAATTTTCATATCATTGGCAAAATTAATACCGGCCGGATCTTGATCGACACAACAACACACACTAGTCGTTGGTATGTTGTGTAGTTTTGCCATGTTTAAAAGCGTCTGCTCTTTGAGTCCAGCCATGCTCACCAATACCCGCCTGTCTAACTTATCGTAGTTCAGTGTGATAAAACTTAGTAGGTCCATACTGCTCTCAAACACAATCATCCGTTCATAATTAGCCCCTAGCGTAATATTAAATCCGTACCCTTCCTTTGACCCACTCGCTACACCTTTGAACGGTTTATGCCCTGTCCCTCTAACCTCAGCACCTACCACCTCACCATCGGTACCTGTCATTCTAAAAACTACATTCCCGTTCATGTCTTGATATATTAGATGCCGGTCGAAGCACATTTTTACAACTAACTGGCTTATTTTTCGTGTCTGTATTAAATAAGCCCACACCCTCTTAGCATCATTGCCCTTCTCAGGCATTACTAAAATTCTCGCGGCGGAATTTACCGCTGCCAAAGGAATAACCTGTCGGCTCTGCTCTCCAGTTAGCTCCTTGATGGCCTCCAAGAATGACATACCATAGAACTCTTGTACAAATGATAATGAATTTCCCTTAGTTCCCTGAGCATTCCAACAATACATGTTCCTTTGTATTTTTAAACTATCATGTACGGCGTGGCTGTAGCCTTTTCCGTCTCGCTTCAAGGGCTCTCCCTTGGAAATAAGATAGCTGGGCAGGTCCGCTTGCCTTGCTTGCTGAATTATTGATTGCTCTATACCCATTTTTCTTGTCTCCTTTCTAAAGACCGGTACCCGGCAGGGCAGGAAAAATAATATAATTTATCGTCAATCGGACTGTTATTCCTTTTTTTGGTGGTTTCTACTAATTGCTCTGATTAAAACACTGACACTGGAACATCATATCGGCACACTTGGAACACTACTGGAACACCCTCGCTGTTCCAGTAAATCCTAGTATCTACGAGGCTTGGAAGGACTTGGAACACTGGAACACCAAAATGTTCAACTTTTCTATTTCCCTACTACATACTACTATGTTTACTATTGCTAAGTCTTTTAAGAAAAAGAGTGTTCCAACTGTTCCAACAGCCTATAACTCCTTGTATAATCTATGTTTTCTTGGAACATCGACTGGAACACCTTGGAACGCCACTGTTCCAATCTTAAATATCAAATATTTTTTTGCCAACCACGTTTTTTGCCGTACCCTATTCCCATCTGTCGGGGATTTTTAAAGGCTGTCCAACCCTTGGATTGACTCATAATATCCCGTATTCGACCAGAGATTAAAGGAGTCAAATTTTCAATTTTACCGTGCAGGCATTCCTCCCAAATTGTATCAATACATATAAGATCCCGCTTGTTACTCCCATGTATTTTATCTTGATTTTCATCAATGTATTTTTGCCGTTCATAACTTTTCATTGTGTTCCAATTTGAATGCAACACAATTTCCAAATAATTCAGCACTTTATCAGTCCAGGCATCATGGATTACATATTGCTGTTGAATTAATTCTGCCATTTTTTCAATTTCTTTAGGTAAACGTAATGGTTCGCCTGATTCGTGTATTGTTTTAGCCTCTGCTAATATTTGGTCACGTTCGTTCGGAAGATCATCCCAAACATCCTTCGTGCTACCATCAAATATTTCAACAGGCCAATATCTACGATTACCTGTAATGTCTTTTAAAAATTGATCACTATTAGTTGTACCAACTACAACACACATTCTAGGTATATCCATAACGTTTTTACCATATGGTGCCCTATATCTATCTATTTGTGTGCTGAAAAATGACTTCAATCTTTCTGATTCTGTTTTTTTCATACTAGTTAGCTCGCCCATTTCACATAACCATTTTCCTCTATGAGATTCATATGTTTTGGCGGTATCATCTGAAATACGTATATCCTCGGTATACCAGTCACCACCTAAAATTTTAAAAAGTGTTGATTTCCCAAAACCCTGTGGTCCTTTTAAAATCAAACATTCATCGAATTTACAACCTGGCTGATATGCTCGGCGCACTAGAGCTGTTAGTGTTTTTCTCGTTACTGCTCGCGTGTATGGCGTATCCTCCGCACTCAGATAATCAATTAGTAATGTATCGACACGCGCTATTCCGTCCCATTGCAAGGTGTTTAAATAGTCCAGTAAAGGATTATGCTGTATCAACATACAAAATTCAGCAAAGGTATTGTCAATAATGGTAGTATTGGCTATTCCATATTGATTGTGAAAATAATTGTATAGTGATTTAAAATCACCATCGGACATGATTTTTTTATCTGCAGCACTGTACTCGTCATCCTTCTGGGACCATGGCAAACCTTTTGTTTTAAATGTGGCTGCCACTGTCATGTCATATGAAAACCTATCTTTAAGATTTGGATCGTTTTCCAAGATAATCAGTACATTGGAGGGAATTTTTAAAATTTTGCCCTCTTTATCGCGTATAAGGTTTTTCGTCCAATCTGCTTTATGTATAGGAGTTACTTTTTCGGCTAGTTCCATCTTCCCACCTCAATATTTGCCGTATAAACTCTGCCAATAATGCTATAATAAGTCATAATGATTTTCATAAACCTGTTATATCCACCATTACACTGGTGGATCTTTTTTTTTGCATTTAAGCGCCTTGCAAATAGTTTTTTATAGCCTCAGCTGGGATGATCCATCTCGCTCCAGCCCTAACACTTCTGATTTTCTTTGATTCTAGCAAACCCATGAGCGTGCACCGTGATATCTTTAGTATTTTCATTGTCTCTTTAACCGTGAAAACTTCCATTTTCATACCTCCTTGGTAATTATTTAATATTTTTATTACATGAATGGTATAGACAAAACCCTTTTGGGTATAATACAATACATACCATAAACGCAAATAGACTAATACCTTTAAAGGCATTATTGCTTTTTTGGGTATTGGTTGTATGGCAAGGGAATAAACCAAAAGAATACTGAAATGTTAGATAAAAAGTCAGCTGCACCCTGAGAAAGTTCGCTGGCTTTTTTTCTGTCTAATTTTAAATATCAACCCTGCACCCTGAGAAAGTTCAAGTTGATACTTAGGCTGCCATATAAATAATGACTAACAAGCCATATGAGTTCTTTAAATAGCATAGGCAAATTATAACATAAGGGTTTAACGATATGCAAAAAAGTATAATAGCATTTAAGATTATCTTTTAATGTCCATATTTGCTAGGTAGGGACTAGCATTCGCGCGGTTTAAGACAAGTCATTGTTTCTCAACAAGTTGGGAAACATACGCTGTTGCCGATTTTATGATTATCTTTCCTACCCTGCCCGTGCCTGGTTTCTTGTATAAAACACCAGGATGATATCTTACGTTTATTTGACCATAATTTGTTTAAAATAGCAGGAGACTGAGCCCCTGCTTATTTGCTACTTCTTCCCTGCCATAACATCAGCAATGTGTTTTTTTATCCATGCTGGCGGCTCGTCGTATTCAACGCCCTGGATTAAAAATGATACTTTGATTGGTGGTTTCGGCTTTTTAGCTATTAGACTCACCTCACTTATATTAACAACTATAAAAACATGGTAAATTAGCAATCCATTGATCATCAGCAGTCTTTAAAACTACAGTAAATGGCTCACTGGCCTCGATCACGACCGAGTAATCAGCACCGCGGTCAATTATTAAATCGTTCGGCTGCTCTGTCTCATTGCCACTAGTGGCTACGGCTTCCACAATAACACTATCATTAACTAGACCACCCCAGGCCCATGTATGATTACGCATTGCAGGCCACGTCCCTCATTGCGAGCATAATTACAAATTCAATAAATTGGGAAGGTGTCATTTGCAAATCATTTGCCCAAGAATCTATTTTATCCGTAAGGTCTGAATCTTGGATTGTTAGGACTAAATCAACCTTATTCATACTGCCACCTCTATTGAGTTATAATGATAAAGTCTAAATTCAGCCATGTGCGCTGGATCCACTAGAAAGACACCGTCTAAAAACATCCATTTTACTTCACCATCGAAGTCATACTTATAATATTTAGTCATATGTAACAACACTCCTCAAATTTATTTGCTTGGAGTCCTGCCAATATGTTAAAATCAAACATAAGGCAGGTTCTTTTAACCGGGTTCTTGCTTCTGGCCTGTTAGCTATTGACGTAGCTGCAGGTCTTTTATTATTTTGCCTTTTTAAGTTTTAATTCAGTTTCAAGCGTAAACTCTCCGTTCGAGTAGGACTTCATAAAAGCCTCAAGTACATCATTCATTTTTATCTTATTTCCAGTACATGTCTTTTTAAAATCAGTTTGAATATCTTCTTCGATAGTTGTGGTAAATGTTTTTCTCAATTAAGCACCTCCTTAAAACTTATAATATACTAAATTTATATGTTTGTCAAACATATTTTAAACATATAATATAAATATTTTATAGTATCTTTTTCACTGTTTTTTATGTCCCATAAGTAGAAACTTATAGGACGTAAATTATAAAAATATTTCGATTCAAATTGTCGATAATAGTAGAAATGTATCGTTACTTTAAAATAAGATCTATCCAATTTTGGACACATCCCCACCAGCCGGGGAAATTCTCGTGGTCGTTTTTCGGCTCAGTGGTAATACATGCACGTTTATTTTTCTTCCCAACAAGATGGGAAAACATTGCCACTAGTGGCTACGGTCGTCACTATGAAGTATCCCATCACCATTGTGGTGACCCCCTCGACATATAGTCGAACCCTTATAAATTCACAATGGAATTTTCCGTTTTGACAATTCTCCACAACTGGAGAATAAAGATCTGCTCAAAATTGAGCTAACCTAAACAATCCTTAGTGCAGAAACATCTTGCCACTTTTGGCAATATCTCGCGGTCGAATTTTCGGCTGCCAATTATTTCAACTCATAGCAAGCTTGTACAATATAAGGTATAATGTAAGAACGAAAATAAATATGGATCGGAGTTGTGGACGTTGGAAAAGATTCTTCAACAATTACTGAACGGGCAAAGTCGAATAGAAAAAAGACTTGAAAATATTGAAAATGATACATCAAACATCAAAGGACAGCTGGACGAGAATACGCAAATTATTAAAACATTAGTTCACAGAGCTGATAAGCTTGATGTAAAATATGATTGCCTGCTACACACCACAGCCACTAAAGACTTAATAGCAAACTTAGATAATAAATTTAATATATTGAACGACAGATTATTTCAGCAAGAAGCAAAAATATTATCATTAGTAAAATAAAAATAACCACTTACCTTGATGGGTAGGTGGTTATTTTATTGGGCAATCCAAAAATGGACTCTCCTACAGCGATTTAATTAACTGACCTTAACAATGTTCAGTTCAGGTCAAAATGACCATTGCGGGGCTCATGCACCATTACTAGGTATAATAACATCACCACTAACGCATAATACGAAATACCAAAATTTAGAGTTAGGTGATGATTATTATGGCAAAAGAAAAGAAACCTAGAAAAAAACCAACCTGTAATTTTCTTGGTTGGAAAATCGATGGTGTTCTACATAAAGAGCCGCCAGAATGGGTTAAAGAACACATAGCAGCTATATTTATAGAAGTTTTGTTAGATGGCCCCAAAGCAAGTGATAGTCAAAAATATAGAGATGATTGGGAGAAGAAGCAGAGTTGCGGACATAAGACTAAGGAGGCAGGTGATTATAATGGGTAATTTCCCAAATGTTAATAACGAAAGAAAACTAGCGGCACTTAGAATTTTAATGACAATTACTAAAAGGGTAATCGAGGAAGAAAGATTGTTAAAGCTCAAAGCAGACTAATATCTATACTCAGTAAACGTTTCCGTTAAGTAAATAAGTGAATAAGGAGCTGAATTCCTGATATGCCAGTACCGCAAGTTATCAAGATTGAGGAACTACCAGAAATGCTCACAGCCCAGCACATTGCAACTTATCTCGGTATTTCCAGGCGCAGAGTATATGAGTTATTTCAACTTAAACCTGCTTTCGGCGGCATACCGAATTTGGATATTGGTTTTTCCAAGAGAGTTGATAAGAAAGATTTTATCGCTTGGATCGAGGCGAAGAAAGCGGAAAAGGGTAGGTGATAACAATGAGCAATATCCCCAATGTCAGTAAGGCAAGACAAATGGGAGCACTTAGGATTTTAATGGCGGCCGCTAAAAGATTGATATTAAAAAAGCGAGAAGCAGAACAGCAAATATTTAAAGACAAGTAATAATCTTAAAAAAAGGTGCTAATATGAAGAAAAAGCAAAAGTGTGTTTTTCTGGGTTGGAGCTACAAAGGGGAAAAAGAAGTTCATCCTATCGAGGAAATGCCTGATGAAATTTTTTATGAACATTTTATAAAGCCAATCAATAAAATGTTAGGGATTAACTTAAAACTCAAACGGTAATAAAACCAAAGATTATGAGGTTCTCGGCATTAATGCCGAAAACCACCAAGGCGGCATCGCAACTTATTGCGATACTCACAGCCGAATCTCCGGCTTTCATAACTCTCTGTAACTGGGAAGACATCTCCTCATAACTAAGGACATCTCGCGGCTTGATTAGCAGTTGCCGAATTCCCCACCACTGGGGAACCATTGTCCCAAAAATTCGGCTGACCAAAATAAAGTATAGTGGATTTCCCCACTGTGCTCATTTTAAATTATTTTAATATCCCTTTTTCATGTAGTAGTTGCTTCACTAATGTGCTGAACGGCGTAATTGTATCATCGCAATGTTTTAATATAATTTCTTTTCTATATTTTATTTTTAAGAATAAATTCCCTGAGAGCATCATTATAAATCGTAGTTTTTAACCCTTTTTCTTTACCTGCAAACTTATCAATCTTTTTTGCAATATCATTCTCAATATATACGGTCTGCCTGGTATAACGATCTTCAAATTTTTTCTTTTTTACGTATACGTATACGTCATTGTCTACCTTTACATTGTCATTTACGTCTTTATTTACATCGTTGTTTACTTTTACGTCATTGTTTAGGGACACATTGACATTTTCGTTTACGTTTTCTTCTATCTCCATAAATGTCCCTATTGGGTTTCTTTTTTGTCCTATTTTAGGTGCTGGCATCTTTCTATCAACTCCTTTACAAATGGTCTATATTGCCCTACTGCATGCTTAATTTCGGAATTATCGAAGAACCCTGCATAAGCTAATCGACCAGCAGCGGCTTGTCTTTTTATTACAGTATTAAAACAGAATGGTCCTAATTGTTCATCAGCCTTAACCATTTCTAAAAAATCATTATTATCTGTTCGTCTGCTGTCGATCATAGAGCAAAGTATCCCTAGCAATTTTATATTTTGATTAAGTGATTTTTCATCATCCTGTATTAATTGAATTGATTCTACGAAACTTAGCAATGCCGAATAGCAAAACTTACCTGTCTCAAATAAAGCTACTACACCGTCACTAGCGCACAGGCAAGACGTAAGTAGGAAGTTTAATGCTGGGGCAGTGTCTAAAATTACAAAATCGTAATCGTGAATCACCGGCTCTAGCATTTTCTTTACTGCGAGTTGAATTTTATCCTTATATCCTGGTCTCGGAAATACTCCCAATATTTCACTACCAATCAATAAATGGATATTGTCATTTAGGACGATTATATTTTTCTTTGTGGCTTGGCCTTCTGTATCTAAAGCTTCAAGTATCCCACCAATTCCTTTGCCCCTGTAATCTCTAATCGGAACTAGTGTAAATATTTCTGTCGAATTCCCTTGAGGGTCTAAGTCAGCGACCAAAACTTTATACCCTTCTTCTGCTAATAAAAAAGCGGTTACGGCTGCAGTTGTTGTTTTTCCTGCTCCACCTTTGGGGATCCCAAACGTTATTACCTTTGCCCTTGCCATGTTTACCTCTCCCTTTACGTATACGTATACGTATTTATAAACCGATACTTCTACGTTGATGATAAAATACCTTGCTAATAGGAATATGCCTGCACTAGGCTGTCTCATTGCAGGCTATTTTCTTTCTTCAGTACAATATCCCATACCGGCGATTTCATTGAGGCCCACCATTCATCATTTGATAGGATTAACTACAGTTAACTTTAATTTTAACTCTGCATTCTCAGATTTAGTTACAGATATCTCACGGCGTAATGTTTCTAATTCATCTGCTAATGTCCTTCGCTGATCTAGTGCTTTGCTTTCCATCTCTAGTAAAGCCTGGCGTTTATCGAGCTCCATGACCTGCCTCATGCCGTCCACCGTTTTGATATTATCCTGCCGCTCGGACTCCAATTTTCTTTCCATGTCGTTGATCACGCGAGTGGCCTTTTCGTTTTCGCTATCTAACAATTGTTTCATATCAGCTAACTCTTTATTAGCGGCACTTAAATTAGCTACACAAGTCTTAGCTTCTTCTCTGGCGGCTCTGGCTTCAGCATCTAAGTTTTCAGCTTTAAACTTCAATTCCTCTGATTGTGCGGTGATTTGTTGGTTAACTGCATCTAGTTTTTCAAACATACGACGTGCCTGAGTCTCCGCTTCCTCTACTTTAACCATTGCATTCGTTGCTTCAATAATTTGATTATCTGTTTCGTGGCGTAGTTGACGCATGTCCTCATTGATTATATTGATTTGCCCATTTAGTTCCAAAGATTCTTTTTTGGATAGTTCCTGGGCATCAACTAAGTCCGCCTTAGCTGATTTTAATTTATCAGTGAGATCTGCGGTAGTAATTTCAGCAACTTCATTTTCGTCGTGACGAGCCTTAGCCATTCCAATTATAATTTCATTAATTCTTGCTAAGTGATTTTCGACTAACTTCAGTTCTTTATCGTTAACCAGTGTCTCTCTACTTTGTGTACATTGAAAATTTTCTGCCATTCGTTGCAAAAATTCCGCTCCTGTTTTAGATCCGCTTTGCTCTTGGAGCTGCTGCAAGAGTTCTTTTAAGTTCTGCTCTACCTTTACGCCATATGTGATTTGCTCCGCCATCAATATCCACTCCTTATTTTAGGTTAACTTTGTATAGCTAATTTTGCTATGGTTAACCTTGGTTAACTAGTTAACTTTTAATTAACTGCAATTTATCGGTACACTTCTCGCCTGTGTCGAACTCTCAGGATATATGCAACGTTATCAATAACAACAACTTCAAGAACAATACGGTAATCGCCTACTCGGATCCTATACTGATTTTCGGTACCCGTCATCTTGCGGATATCGACATGATTACCCTCTGAAAAGTCCTCTAGCGCAGATATAACTCGCCGTTGGGTAGTTTTATCAAGGTGCTTTATATCACGCCGTGCTGATGGCTCAATGATGATTTCAATAGCATTCATATATCAAGTTCCTTCTTGAAGTCGCCTAAGGATATACCTTCACCCTTGGGTATGTTATTTCTGGCATCGTTAATAGTCTGTCGGTCATCGTCTGCAGTCGGCTCATCATCGATTGGTGCAGTAGCTAACATTCTCATTAATTTAGTTTTAGCATCTTCCTTTTCGCCGAAGGATGGGAATTCAGTCACCATCGCCTGAAGTACTTTTTCAGCCATATGGACAGCAGCATCAGGGAGTTGATCAATTAATTGGTAAAGGTTATTTCTTGCAGTTGCCATTATATTTCACTCCTTTCACCCGATTGAGTGCCGGTCATTTGCTGAACTGTTGATGATGCTGCTAAGAAATCATCAAGCTGCTCTTGTGTAATTCTATAATGAGTACCGAACCTATTAGCTATGAGCTTTCCAGTCCTGATGTATTTCCAAACCGTGGTTTTTTTAAGTCCTATCAGCTCAGCAATTTCTTCCGTAGTATAGGTTTTGTCCATTCTATTCCACATCCTTTTATAGATTAATCAAATTAATAGCTATAGCTTATTGTAATTTACCCTTATTAATCATAGTTTACTCTAATTTACTTTAGTTTATTCTCATTTATTTAATTTGTAAAGTTTTTTAAAAAAAAATATGGGCATTTTGCAAAATAGCAAGCAAAAAGAACCGGGAGAGACCCGGTCCCAATTAAAAATTACTACCAATTTTAATATTACGCTGACTGGCATACCCCAGTCTGTAGCAATGCCTGCATAATAAATATTTTTCAGATAAATATAAATGAGCTACGCGTAGATTACAACTTGAACAAATAAACCATACCCTATGGCCGCCCACCAAATTTTCTGTCCATCCAAGTTTTATTGAGTTTGAAACTAATTCACAATGGCCTTCTTCATCTAGAATTTGATAGGTAACCTCTAAAACCCCAGCTGCTACTTTAACAGCTGCAGGCCAGTATGTCCCTTTGCCTTCTAGCAAGTCCCATTCAAAAAAATTGCCGTCTGAAAGTCTATTTTGCTTTCGCCACTTATGAACATTTATTCTAACTTGATCCTCTACTAATGGTTTGGGTGTGTAACGGTTCCATCTACCTGATCCAGTTCCTCCCATGCTTCCATCTCCTTACGTCATGTCGCAAATTAATACGACCATTTCGCGAAATCATGCTGAATTGTACATATATCAATACTGATTTTCAAATTTTTCCAAAAAAAAATAGGCTATTATAGCCGGTTTAAAAATTAAATTTATTTTTGTTTGAAATACTGCTAGTTTTGTTAATAAACAAGGCTTAGAATTGCAAATATTTGCGTGATTTTGTAAGCAATTAACTATGATTTCGATAATAATTAAATATGGTATCTATAAGAAGACTAAAAGCTAGAATAAGCTATATAGAGATAATATCATGTCTTTTACATCGTGGTGCACATAATTAATTAATTAACGTTTATTATTGGCCATAATGAACGTTTTTGCCTATATTTGACGGTTTCTTATAAATACAATGATATTGGAAATATCGGGCATTGCAAAATCGTTTATTTGTATTATTTTCCTGCCCTGCCCGTTCTAGCCCTGGTAGAAAGTTATATAATTAATCCTTGCCGTATACCTTCCCGTATCGTCACCAGTGCCTCTCAGCACTCGCGCCTATATAAACCCCTCAGTCAACACTTACAACCGCCTTAAACGTGATATTGTGGCTCTAAAAGTGGCATAATATAGTCTTACGTCACACTATACTTGCGCATATTAAGTTATCCAGTATAATAACGTACGAGGTGATATTTTCATAAAACTGGCCTCCATGTTATGACTAAAATTAATACAATAAAGGGAAAGACACGGTGATATCCGTACCTTTCCCTTTTCTATATCTCATAACTAGAAATAAATTTACATTTTATTTTTAGAAATATATTCACCCGCACTATCTAACGTTGGAAAAGTAGACCCTTTTGCAAAACTTGTAATTATAGGGTAACACTTTACAATTGCCTCTTTACACGAAAGTATTTTATCTAAGCACGCTAATGGTTCCTTGTTATTTATTTCTTCAAAAACATGATACAAAGCAAATAATTTCTGATACCAAAATGTTGGCATGTATTCCGCTAATATAAACTTAGTTTCTTTCCATGTATCAATTTTTAATATTATTTTCCCCACAGGGAAACCTTCGCTACAAATTAGTAGTTCTATATAAACAAAAAAAAGCTCAATAGCAAGTGCCATGCATAAGTTGCGGTAACGCCTAGATGATTTCATTCGGTCCCATACAACAGTTAAGGTGAGGACAATCATTGATGTTCCAATACTTTGGAATACCAGTTTTGGTAATATATTTTGTTCTTCTAACCATGTAAGGAAAACTAATAACAGTAACAGTAACAATATAGCTTGAGTTAACTGGTAAAATCTGCTCGCAAAGAAATTACGCTTACCAATTATTATTAATTCCTTAAAAATATCATAGTATTTTCCCATTTAATATCTACGAGCTTCAGGAAGTCGTACGATAGGACACGTATCACGTTTCCAACTATCAGGATTTCCCTTGTATGACACGTTAACAAACTCTATCTCAATAGAATGAGTTCCGTTGATATGTGGGCAAAACCCAGTAACAGTCTTGGTTCTATTCACAGTAATCACCTCCCTTTATCGTCACTCTTCGACAAATGGAAAGAGAATCCTTGCAATATTTTAAAATTCTATCCATCAGTCTAGGTATTTTTATATAAAAAAATAGCCACCCTCCGGCAGCTACTTAAACCCAATAACATATATCAACCTACCCACGCCATATAGGACCATCCCTGCAGACATCACCAATAAGCATATACATATCTGGAATAGCATTATCAACATAAAATTCACACCTGCCTTTTGGTATATTATTACCAGTTTGGCAGGTGTTTAACTTATTAAGTATCTTACCAAAGTTTAACATGAAACCATTGGCCTTTACGCAATGATGCAATAAAGTCTCCGAGTACGTGGCTTACCGCACCTGCAAACACTGGCAGGAATAATCCATTCCCTAATATCAAGAATGGACTAGACAATAGTGCACAGCCTAGAATACTATGACTCATTCCTCGATGCCGTAAATACTTAGCAAGTGGGTTATATCGACCTAATGTAGAGCCAGCATGATCTATGTCTGGCAGTAATGCGCCGATCATTGACAGTACGGTGAATTCAAGCGAATGAAAATATAGGCCAACAAAAAAGCCTATTGCAATGTGAGTACGAAAATTGAAGAGAATCACCTGCTTTCAAAAAAAAAGAAACCATACATAATAGTATGGCTCAACTAGTTAAAATTATTATTTTATTTGCCTTTCTTTACTGTCTGATAGAGCACTTTCTCCCGCTCATATATATCCATCTCGACATCAGCGACTGGCTGACCATAAAAGTGGCTGCACTCATTACGCCTATAACTTCGATCTTTAACAAATTTAGGTGGTGGTGTCATCTTTGCCAAGAATGCAGGAACCTGCACGCCGGCATCAGGAACGATAACTTTATTAACTGCATAAAACCTATCAGGTGTCGCCAGTAAATCCTCTAGGCTAAACGGTGCTAGTTCTTCCTTTAAGTCTGTATATGTTTCTTTGCTGGTACCATAAATACTATATTGGCAACCGCAGTCTTTCATCGTTTTAGTCAATGCCCCAAAATCCCTAAAATCATGAGCCAAAAACACCATCTTCAGGCGCCACTTTCTAGCCTCTCGAATCATATCATTCCAAAGCATTTTAGCGCTCATAAATTGATGAGGTTCATCCATGATAAAGCATACTGGCCTACGCTCGCTTTCTTCCTGATCATACCGCGATAATATCGATAGCCATACCTTAGCAATCAAGAATGTAGTAATCCTATCTGTGGCAAGATCAAGCAGCTCTTCTTTTGGCACCCTAATCCCCACAAAATATGGACCGTTCTTGTCGCCATCAAGCCATTTTCTAAAATTAATTAACGGTTTGCCATCTTCACCAACCTTTTGCCGTTGCAGGATACAGTTACCCATATTTTCATTGCTCAGAAGAAGTGTCAGTCGATCCATGATTGGTTGTATAATTTGCCCCCTGGCACCTGGCTGCATATCGTGTAATCCATTGATAGTATCATATACTCTTGGATTTTTAATTTTCTCTAAACGTTTTTCTCGGTACACATCAGATGCCAATAATAAAATTACCTCTAATAGAGATGCTCTCGGATCTGTTAGCTCAGCCTTCCCTGCAGCAGACAAGTATCTTTGCATACGATCTGTTGTTTCGTATGTACTCAGCTGTGATATGAAATTGACTAACTGAGCAGATAACCGATTAGACGCCTTTCGAGCCGCGCTAGTATCGCCCTCCGCGCCAGTCAGCTTACTTGCAAGCTCAGACCATGTGAGCGGTAAAGGCCAATCTGTATTACCAAAGTCAAGATCGATAATATGGTCCTCTGGGAATCCTACGGGTATCCCATCACGAATTGTATTAATAAGCTTACCGTCAGCAACATCCACAGCAAAAGCCGAGAACCCACTCTTTAAAAAGCCCAGAGCTGTATTCGCTCCCTGTCCATTAGTTTTACCGCTACCCATTTTCCCTACTGCAATATGAGGTAAACACAAAACATTATGGTCCATTGTCTGTATTTTGGCAGTTTTTGTGATACCTCTGTCTGTTACATCACCCAGATTATAACCATCATTGTCAAAAATACAACTTGTTAAAGTCACGTCTTTTCGGTTTAGTTGTTCAATCTCAGGGTATTCCGTCAATAAGGCATCTGTCGGTAATTTAATTAACTGAGATAATTCAGCCATACTGAAAATATCGCTGTTGAGTTTGATTGTCGGGGCACTGCAGGCTGTTACTTTTTGCAATGCCTTTTTCTGATCACTAGGCTGATTAGCCACTAATTCATTGTCGCCATTTAAAGTTTGCAATGCTGTCACAATGCTCTTACCAATCATTTGTTGCCGAAAGCGGTCCTTGGATGAAGCAACTATACGTATAGTCACATCAAAACCTTTATGCTTAGGCTTGTTAAGTGTATGAGTGCTTAACCCACCATCTAGCATTATTGCTTTACCTTCACTATCCATGCGCAACATATTTGAGGTAGCTTTTGTTTGTTTGGCTGGGGTAATATCTAAAATTTCAGCTACACTTTCAAGTACAAACTCACATATACCGCCAGCAACCTCCGCGGCTACTCTGGTGACCGCCACGCCGTTTATTTCTGTGCGCCTATGCAATATGCCACGTTGGAAATCAGACTTAACCTGCATTGCCTCTGTTCGCCAGCCGTCATTAATAGGTAACATGCAAATTTGTAAGATTGCAGAATCGCCATCCTGAAAATCTCGAACGACTGGTACCAAGGCGCTCAATACAGATCCACGTTTACTAGCGTCTAAACTCATAAAGAAGTGGTTTTTATATGTAATATCCCACACTGTGCCCCCTGTCAATACTGGTCGTTCTGTTTCTGTAACTTCAGCACTAGGCCATGTTGCCGCTAACTTTTGCATAAAATGCCCCTGCCATCTTCGCGGAATTGATAAATTGAAGGAAATATTACCAGGTGAATAAACAACTTCCCAAACTGATTCTTCCTGCATGTAAATAATGCTGCCATCCACTTTTTCAAATCGGCGTAACGGTGGTTTATACAAATCCCATATAGCCCGCAACAGAGCTTCAGTATCCTCGTTTTTTACACCTCTATTGGGTTTTATCTTAAGCATTACCGTGTCGTGGTCTGTCTTGATGCTGGAAGGGATTCCCCCTGGTACTGTTGTTGTTGGTGATGTCGGGGTGCTATGCTCTTTCCGACATCCACTCCCAAGTCCGCTAAAAAGGGGATAAAATATGCTGCTATTATCAGTACAAATCCTTTCCAAAAAGTTTTCCGTCCGGTTTGGTCGTCCAGCCCCCACTTGATTAGGCCGTAGAACATCGCGCAAATTCCCACTGGATATGTCAGTGCTTGGAATAATGATACTATTGGGCTCAGCGCTGTACGCAACTGATCGTCTATCGCCAGATCCGCTGCCGACGCCGTATTTGATATTAATAACAGGCTTATTGTTAATACCCATTTCAAATTACCCGCCTCCTTAATCATTAACAAATATCACTAATCCATATAAAACAGATAATACACTTGAGTAATAAAACACCAAGCTGAGGGTATCTAATATTGCTGAAACGGTTTTAATGATACTGCAAAGCTCAGCTAAATTTGAAAATAAGTTTGCAAATAACATTAGTACTGTACCAATCAAAAATGATAAAAGTATAGTTTTCAACGTCTACGCCTCCCTGTAGGCAAAATAAAAACGACCCATCTGAGCCGCGTTTTGCATATTCACTGTATCGCATTCACGATACAGTGTATGTTGGACGGCCTAGTAAATATTCCAGTTTAATGAATAAAATTATAAGATGTGGGGAAAATATTATTATAAAAATTATTAGGTTTGAGGTGATGATTATGGTTTACCTATTACCATGGGTTTGGATAGCTGGTGGAGCTGCACTGATTGCGATTTCTAAATATAATGGGTGGAGTTAAGAGAACTGGCTGATTTATTTGGCCAGTTTTTATTTTTACAAAAATCCACTACTATCAATATCAAATTTATCCATATCAGCAGCCGCAACTATCACCGGATCCACCACTCGCCCATCTAATCGCCTACTCAATAAAACTTCAATATACTCTGCAAGCTCGGGATCAATCCCAGCTTGCTTTTTCATTTCCTTTCGTGCCTTGTCTCTTACCCATGCTGAAAAGTTAGGGATTGCGCTAATAAACTCCCAAATATCAGGATCGTTAATACATACTAATTTCTTGTTGGCCATTTCATCATCCCCAGCTTGTAATAACCTGCAGCGTTACTCCAAATCGGATCAGCAGACATTCTAGCTGTCGGATAATATTGTCGTAGCCATCGCTCCATCAGCAGGGCACCGCCACCGCATAATAAAACTGTTTCAGTCCGAATGTTTAGCCATCGGCGGGACAGGTCTGCATATATCCTTCTGGCTAATTGCTCTGCTGTTATGTCGTTGGGACTATCTGACACGTTACTGAGTTCCAAGCATCCGTAATTTAATGTTAGGCTATCAACATCTCTAAACCTATTTTGTTGGACACATACAGCATTTACCGTTCTGCTACCTAAGTCGATTATAAAACAACGTCCATATAGTGACTCTGACCAATATGCGCCCCCACCTTCAATGCCAACTGCTATATCATCTTCGCCGAGTACTATAGTGGACCGTTTGCCGTTGACCTCGACATCATGTCGACCTGATAACAGTTTGATGTACTGTTGTTTGATGACTGTCGTGTGTTGTTCCACCGGCAGGCCCGTTACCAATCTAATCCGCTCTCCTGGTATGGCCACTAATGCTAATGCTGTCAATGTTAGTATTTTAGTTTCCTCATGCAATTTTGACTGACTAACCATTTCCCTGCAGAATCTTGACTCCTGCCGAGCTAACTCACCAACAAAAAACCGTTCGCCATTAATAGTGACATCATAGTCACCACCGTCTGAGATTCGCCTGTCTCGCCACTCACCGACCACCGAGGGCATTATTAATCGTTTGCCGTTTGTGATCGTCTTGCCTGTGTTACGACCACAATCATTGGCTATTAATTGGGTACCCATGCTATCAGCTCCCTATATATATTTTTGTATGTCTGTTTGGATATATTAAAAGATATGTCGAGGTTATATAAAAATGCATGTCCATAATAATTTATATTACTAACATTTTTTTAATATCTCTTGATGGGCATAAAAAAAAGACCCATCATTCAGGGTCTTGTATCTCGTTTATTAAATCTTCAAGATGAAGGTCTAATTTGATCTTTTTTAAATTATTAAAGGCTACCCAATAACTATTTATATCAGGCTCAACATCATGGTTTTCCCATCTGCAGTATTGATTATAATTTTTAAAACCACATATTTTAGCAAACTCTTTCTTGCTATTAATTTTTAGTTCATGTCGAATATCGTTGAATTTGTTTTTTAGCATAATTCCACCTACAACATCTTTTCTTGCCATATAAGTATTATACGGTATAGCTAGTTTATAAATAAATTAGAGCCTAGTTATAACTTGAAAAACATCAGTTATCAGTTGTCCACGTAAGTTTATTCTTTTTGCAATCACAGATAATCCATATATCTTTTTTATCTGTATTCCCTAAAGGACCTTCCCCCACATAGCCACCTTTACCATTACATTTTTTGCATTGCTCATCTAATGATGATTGACCCTCAAATAACGTTGGCATCACTTCAGCAACTTGTGCCTTACTAACATATGTAAGCTCTACACGATTTTTCTTTTCAGTATCATTTTCTATAAAATGCCATAATGTTTTGCCCAGCTGATCTAGTGGTTTTCCAGCTTTCTTTACATTTTTATCAAAGTAGCACAGATTTCGGCGGATAGTATTCCATGATTTTTCTATGATAGTTTTTTCGGCAAGAGATATTGGGAAACCGCGTGCAATCAACTCACCGGATAGGTTTTCCTTATCTGCATACGTTTCTATGGTTTGGCCTTCCTTTTCTTCTATGTGAAACGCGAGTGCAATTGTTTTTTCACGACCACGGACTGCTCGTAAACGTTCTTCTTTTATTTCTTCGACTTGAGGAATAGTAATATATGATTTTACGTTGATTTCTTGTATTGTTTTTTCTAGAATTGTTTGATTAAAATTGCTAATTCGAAACAATGATTTATTACCTTTTTTCATCTTAGGAGATATAATAGTGGCCATTAACTCAGTGATTGGAATAATAATAGGTGATATTTTATCAGATGCTATATACCTTGAAACAATTAAGGCTAATACTCTCATTGTGTATTGAGAAGAAAAACCATAGGTCATCGTAAGTTTATAAATAGGTGATTCACTTGTGGCAATGATTGCAGGCAAAATCTCATCGTTAAAACGTCCAATAATCATGTCGCTCTTAGGATCAAATCTAATAAGACGGAAAATTGGTACCGCTTCAAAGGCTACTAATTCGTCCTTGGATTTATTTTTAGCTGCTGTCATATCTATTTTACACAAAGACTCGCCAGGCAATTTCATGCAAGATGTTGCTACTTGTTTCCTCACACTGTCTAATCTACGTCCCATGATTCGTGCCATATTTCGTATATCAATGCAGATTTCTTCGTTTGGCCTTGTCCTATCAAAATTTGCGAGAAGGCTATGCACTACCCATTGATCAGAAAGTCCAATATCCATGCAGTTATTGGCTAGCTCGGTAGTATAAGGGATTCGTGAATTTTCTTGTACTAAAGTGATACCTCTTGTCATGGATATTCCTCCTTTGCAAGCATTTTACACATATTCTAAATAATTTTGTCAATTCCTGCTAGTTTTTAATATTCCTCCATAATTACTTGCCGAAATAAATCGTTATTATTTGGTGGTATTTTAGGCCTATATTTATTAAATCTTCGTATAAGATATATATAAGGGGGCAAAAAACGCTGTGGATAACTCTGTGAAGCCTTATGGCGTATGGGTTATATCGGCAAGTCGTAGAGCATGCCTTAATTACACTACATCTTGCCTAAATATTATCTTCGATTAAGGCAAGTAATTATGGTATTAAGGCAAGGTCTAGAGCATGCCTTAATATATAAGGCGCTTTGAGAAGCAAATATGTAGGAAAAATCTAAAAGGCAAGTAATTGTGGAAGTTATAGTTAGTATAAATGGCGCCTTAGTCAGATGTAAGGAAGTTATTTAATTAAGGCAATAAATTATGGGGAACTTTTAAAAAGTCCATAAATTTCATAACTTTATCTCCTTTTTACCATTTTCCTCACGCTTTCGCAAAGGGTAATAAATTCCTGTGTATAAAATAAAAATATCATCTTACACCCTACATACTACTTATTTTGACCGCTATCCCCCCTGGCTTGACCGCTGTGGGGTTTAATTTGTTTGGTTATAGGTTTGTACTCAGTCTATTAATTTACAACAGGCGAAGAATGTATGATATCTTAATATTTTAATGATTCGTTGGAGCGCTATTGAACAAACCTCTAAGGACTGATGAATGGGAAGATAGCCCATTCATTGCTCGTCTGTTACTGCCACATTTAGTCCTTACGCTGTTTTCTTTTCAATGGTGACATACTTAGGTTTCCTATCTTTAACACCTTATTCTCGTTATGTCGCTACTAAAGCAAACAAAAACTGAGGGCGTAAGTAATGCTATCTAGAGAAAAAGTAATGAAAAGACCTTTATATTCTATTTATTTGCGTTAAAACCCTCAAAAATACGTAATAAGAGGGTGTTATCGACTTGATAATGTTTTCATAATCGGTTATTATTATAACGTAAAGAGAATACTATTTAACGAAAGAACTTTCTGAAGATGGAACAGGCGGCCATCACTACGTCGCAAGACGGTGGGAGATGCAGGAATTGCCACCCTGCCTAAAGTTTTTTCGGCTTAGGTCACGGTTTTATACCGTGGCCTTATTTATGTTAGTTTATATTTTTCAAACAAACCTGCTTTTTCAAATTTTTCTTCCTGATCACCGACACGATAAACACTACGTGCAAAGTACTTGCCGCCACCGCTCGGACGTATAGGGACAGTAACCTTTACGTCTAAATTCTTTATATACTGCAAGGACCCTTTATCATTTGGGTTTGGAATAACATAGTTTGGGTTTGCAAGTATATTTTCTATTTCACAGAAATACTTAGCAAAGTCTTCTGGGTGGCTTGCTTTCATATGGTCAATATTAGTATCTCCGATAAGAATTGGTGCTCCTGGGGCAATCGTCAATCCTAATAAGGTAATAACATTTTGTTTCATCTGGCCTACTTGTTTCATTTTTCTCACCGCCTTTAATTCGCATATATTTATTATGAAAGTTGGTTCGTGATAGTTTACATTTTACACTACTTATAGGAACGTTCCAACGACCGAAAACACTCATATTTGATGATTATGGTATATCCTGTTCTACTCCTTTTGTGGACACTGTCTTGCATAGTTATATGATTTGGTCATGGAATAAAGTCTCATTTCTGCCGTTTTTCGTACTAATACAAGAATTTAATCGATGTTTGGTTTATTGTGCATCAACTGGGTTCGGAGGTTGTACAAAATTAACAGGTTGAAGGCCCCTAATATGCTCAATTGGAGCATTACATAGCTGTGATATAGCAATTTTTTGATTCTTAGGGATAAGCAATTTATCTTCTTCACCAATAGCAATGCCTATTATTTCAACGTCTGTAAATTGAATATTGCTAGTAAAACTGCGAACACTGCTTATACGTGGCGTATCAATAATATACTCGGGGTTGCTATAATGATCGAGGTAGACAAAAGCGTTAAAATGGTCTGGTCCTTTAGGGTAAGTTTTTTTCGTTGTTACGACTATCCCCTGAACACACCCTGTGCCTTGTTTTTCATTCCACTGAAAGAGATGAAATGCACGGTATATAGATCCTACTACCCTTTCCTTGAGCCTTGCATCTAAGATGGCTTTTTCGAAGATACTACCCAAACTTCTTTCAATAGTTGGTTTGACTGGGTAAATGTTAAGTGAGTATGGCAGCAAGTAGGTGGTGCTGGATGAGTTACTTCTCTCACGCACAACTAGTCCGACGTCTTCTAATTCCTGAATGTAGTTATCAATGGATCTTGATGATACATCCATGTATTCTGCCATACTTTTGATTGAGTACCAGGATTCTCCACTGCGCTGTGCCACTAACCCAAGAAAGATATATAATTTGCAGGCTCCCCCGCTTAACTTCTTCAAATGATGATCAACGAACTCTTTAAATATTGGGAAAAATATAGTATTAGAACTCTGATTAAGGCTCTTCCATTGACTCCAGTTCTTTTTTAAGAGCTTATTGCGTTCAAACTCTAGTTCATTTTCATCAAATATGTTAATAGTCACTTCAACCACACCTTTCTACACTTCCATTATTGACAGTATAACCTGTACAGATTTACGCGTCAAAAGCAGTATTTTTCGTAAAATATATAATGGTAACGAAAAATACTGCGTAGTATATTGAAACAGAATACGTATAAAGCATAGAATACATAGGATATTATAGATAACACATAGTCAATGATTCATATGAAAAACTGGGCGCGAAAAATAACAGCAACTTTTAAAAAAATAAAAATTTTTACCACCCTACCCTAAATAGCGAAAGGGCTACGATTATTTCTCGTAGCCCTTTGATTTATTTCCCTGAGTTTCGTAATCCACATTTAATAAAAAATGGCGCCTTTATCAGACACCATTATATTAGTACATTACCCTTTTTAAGATAGAGCATTAAGTTTCGCGAAACGTATCATTTCTCCCCAGTCCTTAAGACGCATAACTGAAAAATCTTCTACGCCCGGCATGTTCAAAAAAGAATCATCTTCTGCTTTGAGCAGATTGGGGTATTTAAGACAAAGCCACGCTATAAAAGTAGAAAACTCAATTGAGAAAACATAATCTTCCCCCTCAACAACTTTTAGGCAGCGGATAGCCTCAAAGATACTAAAATTATTTAGATCCGTTTCAAATTCAATTGAGATTTTTCCCTCCTTTAAGTCTCTATCAGCATGCTTGAAAAAATTCTTTGCTTCATTGATCTTTGAATTCCATATCTTGCGAGAATCGTCATTAATGTAAATTGTATTGTAGTGATGTATCAGATTGTTGTCCCAAACTTCACCGATATCAGTGATATGATCATTCAATATTTGGAGAGAAGCACCAACTAGCGTGTGTATTGAAACAGGGTCTCTTTCTTCAAAAAATAAATTAATGGCTTCTATTAATTGGGTACGAGCAGCGCTGATTTTGGTTACATTAATTTTCATATTAATCACCCCTCGTTTTTTGTAATAATTCGTTAAGATATGCTCTGCACCTCTTTATAAATAAAAAAGCACCGCCTACCAATTAAGGTAGACGGTAGAACTCACATTATAAACAGCTCTCAGTCAACACTATGCACCTGGGACAATTAGCTCTGCGCTTGATATAACCTTGTTCTTCCAGCTTAATTAAATGACTATGCACAGTTGAGCTACTTCTAAGGCCCACGCCTACACAGATCTCGCGGACAGTCGGGGAGTACTGGTGAGGATAATCACGGATGAAGTCGAGGATGGCCTGCTGCCTTGGATGTATACTATAGTCTTTTGGAATTACCTCTACCTCTTTTTTCTGCTTATCAGCCTTAATCCTCTTCTTTTTAGCAGGAGTAGGAATGGCTTTATCACTCAATACCGCGTGTAGACTACTTGTATTGATGATATCGCTTTCAGGCTGTTCACTTATACAGTTTTTTTCAATTAAGTCCACTTTATATAAACCATTTATCGCTTCATCTAATCTCCGGCTAATTACTAAAACATCTGGATGTGATACTCCTTTGTTAAAGGCCGTTATATGCATCATTTGCCGTAGGCACTCTACCCTAGATGCTGAATATTGCATGACAAACACCTTCCTATTTTCTCTCTACGAACCATTTACCTTCATCATCAAACAAATAGACTTCCTTGTTACATATCCGGCAAGTGTATCGCGTGCCCAGTCCTCCGCCTTTAAGTGAAGGTGCTTGGCGAACATCAAGGACCCGGTCAATTTCAAATACCCGTCCATCTTCCCATTTAATAGTTAGTGGACGAATATTGCCATTAATATCATGCTTAGCTGTGATTTCCACAAAAACTTTACTCATAATACACCTACTTGAAATATGATACTGGATGTATCACGTGATCTTCTTTAGGGTTAAATCCTGTTAATTTTCGATCAAGCAACATAGAGCAACGCTGGATACTATAATGTCCAAAGCGTTCATGTAGATTATCTATGGTGGTCGCCAAGATTTCTGCATTTAAAATATTATTATCAAACAAATCAATTTGAATATGTCCATCAGCCGTCACCAGGTCGCTCCCTCGAACACCGAGACTACGAATAGGATTATCCCATCGATAGTTCTCAATAAAAAGTTCCATCGCCTTTCCTGCAATGTCATCAGATAAAAATGTTGGGCTTGCGACCTTACCCTGTCTCTCAAATGATAAAAGATCATTACCTCTTACGCTGATAGATACAGTCTTGCATTTAAGGCTGTGTTTCCGCAGTCTGGCTGCCACACTCTCTGCCAACACATACATAATTAGTTTGACGTCCTCATTATTTACCAAATCTCTAGGGGTAGTTGTACTATTTCCAATTGATTTAACAATATTCTCTTCGCCCGCTTGCCTTACCGGAGCTGAGTCAAGTCCATTGGCAAAATGCCATAACGTTTCTCCCCAGATCCCTAGTAGCAGCCTCAGATCATTGATGTCTCGTTTAGCAAGATCACCAATAGTATATATGGCACGTTTTTCAAGTTTACGCCTAGTAGAAATTCCAACATAAAGGAGCTCACCTACTGGCAACGGCCATACTTTCTCGTGAAAATTTCCTTCTGTAATAACCGTTGTAGCGTCTGGTTTTTGCATATCGCTACCAAGCTTAGCAAAAATTTTATTAAAGGAAACGCCAACGGATCCCGTAAGCCCAAGCTCTGCCCGCAGTCTCCTCCTAATAGTAGCTGCAAGCTCTAATCCGTTTCCAAAGATATCTTCCGTTCCAGTCACATCAAGCCAAGCCTCATCGATGCCGAATGGCTCAATTTGGCTAGTATAATCAGCATATATGGCCCGAGCTAATCTAGAAAATCTCATATATTTCTTAAAATCTGCCCGGACCATTACTAGTCCTGGGCATTTTTGTTTTGCTTGCCAAATGGCTTCACCAGTTTTAACACCAAGAGCCTTTGCAGGATAGTTATCGCGATAGGTGAACCAACACTTTTACCCCAAAGAGCAGTCAGGCTGGTCTTTCCCCCGCTTCACACCGTGCATGCCACTTTCACGGCACACGGCGTTCCATCTATAAAGCTGTTTTGTTATTTGTAACCAGTTGTTCCCTATAATTTTGTATTTTCCTACGTGTTTTTGCATCAATATCAGTTATATCAGCAGAGAAGTCATGGACTAAATGGAAGCAAAATTGATGCATTGATGCAAGATTACTAACCTTGTTCACTTTATTTAATGGTAGGTAAGGATTAATTTGATGCGTATATAGCGTACCGTTATATAACCACCGACCACATACCCGACATTTAAATCTATCTCTGTTGAGAGCATATGCGCGATTCATGACAAATTCAAAATTGAGTGTGCTTGTTGCTAATCGCTTAGAAGCCATTTCGGAAAGTTTTTCCGATACAGATTCATCGAGTCGCGCTTTTTGCCGTGATTTCTTGGTTCTTTTTAAGTGCTTAACTCTACCTACATCCGTATAAGGTGTTTCGTCTTGAATTTTTGCAAAGGGTTTATTCCACCTACAAAAGCCCAGGCTAGTGAAGCCAATGTAAATGTCTCTATATTTGATAGCCGGTATTTTAGTAGTGTACTGGTTATGTACATGCATCAGATTTCGGGTTTTATTAGCTTTAATCCATGTCCCGTTGTACTGCTTTAGTCGCTTTTTCCCAACCCTTTGTAATCTATGTGCATGTTTGATTACTACGTTTGAAATTCGAGTGCAATTTTCGTAGTAATTTATCAATCCACGAATTTGGCTATTAATTAGATTTATCTTTTGGATTGCCTGTTCTCTACTGGCATCTAATGGAATTCCCTTTATCTCTTTTGCTATAGTGTCCACTTTACTATTTAGCCTTTTCCTATCAGGGCGAGTTCGTGTAATATATCCTGTTCTGCTTTTCCCTCGGACAACTTTGTATTCATAACCAAGGAAATGGATATAGTTTTTGCGAACATCTGTTATTGCTGTCTTTTCTAAAGATAATGTTAACCGCATGTCTTTTTGTAGAAACTCCTGAACATTTTGTTTCCATATCTCCGCATGCTGACGACTATCAGTAAGGATAACAAAATCGTCCGAATATCTAACTAGGTATCCAGGAATCAAATTGCTTCTTTCGCGCATGGCGATGATTTTAATGTCATGCCGTGTATAGGCAGTTCTAGTTTTCTTCCGTTCCCATTGAGAGCTTATCCACTCATCCATAATATCCATGTATACATTGGCTAACAGAGGTGAGAGTATGCCGCCCTGGGGCGTTCCATACTCATTGACATCACATTCCCCAGCTATGCCAGCTTTCAGCATGGTTTTTATGATTTGTATGACTCGCCTATCTTTAATGCCAATATGATATAGGCGTTTAAGTAGAATGCTGTGGCTTATCTTGTCGAAGCACTTGCTGATATCCCCTTCAACAATCCAATAGTATCCAGTAAGATGAACTAGGTTGCTTATTCGGTATAAAGCCATGTGGGTATCCCTCATTGGTCGGAATCCGTATGAATGCTCGAAAAATTGGGCTTCCATAATTGGTTCTAATACTATTCTCATGCATTCTTGTACGATTCTATCCCGAATAGAGGGTATTCCCAATGGGCGCTTTTCGACTTTTCCTGGCTTGTCAATATACACTCGGCGTATCTTTTTAGACTTGTAATTGATAAATGCTTGCTGTATATCTTGTATAACCCACTCATAGGGCTTGCTAAGATAATACTTCATATTGCGTTTATCGGTGCCTGGTGTATAACTTCCTTTGTTAGCTTTAATGTTGTGTATTGCGGTTACAATTGTTGCTTCAGCAGACATTATTTCGATTAATCCCCTAAAGGATGGCCTTTGCCCACCGTCAAATGCTGATTTTGCTGATTGATATAATTCATCGCAGGTTTTTCGTAAGTCTGTATCAGTTTTGGGGTAGTCGAATTGTTGTGCCATATGCACCGCCCCCTTTCTGGTTTGGTGTTTATGGTTTTAGTCAGGTTTGCCTACGGCTTCCTCGACAGACTGGTTACATATTTACTTTATAGACTATGCCCCTTCGCTCCATAGGCATTACCCTACTTCTTCACTACTACGGGCTGCTGCCCCACAAATTCTACAGGTCATTTCCTCCCTGTTCGGATAGGAGTATTACCCTCTTTACCTCGTATTGAGGCATCCGTTTGTGGTTCCTTTGTTCCCTGTATTCTAGCTTTTCATAACAGTTTTAGCCCACCCCTATAGCCCGACTGCCATCTTTATCTAATGTGATTTGTGATAAAGACATTTGACCTTAACGGTTTTCTGTTGAGCATTACGCAAAAATTTAATACTCAACGACAGTACCCTCACCAGGAGAGAAAGCGCTTCATTTCGCCGCTCCGTGCTTTACGAGCCGTACATTCGGAGTTTCGTCAGTTCCTTTCCACGGAACATTCTAGGCATGACTATTTTATAGCCCCCAGCAGGCGTAAATCATCTCAGATTCCGTTTCCGCCCTTCACCGAGCTTCATACGTTAAGTCTAATACTACTTAACGCATGTCGGAACATTAGGGATTTTGTTACCCATCACATCGGGTCAGATGGTATCTTCCACCATCAATTCAAATACAGAGTTCAGATGCAAATTCGCATCTGCCTAGTTTTATTGCATATTTCTATGCAGATTGTCTAGGAACAAAGCGCACTTTTGCAAGTACAATGC
>Ga0209123_1000657_pt1 | contig 41464 bp, 37 predicted proteins | sample BarGraIncu00431A_FD_184500 | JGI IMG/M metagenome (GOLD analysis project Ga0209123, IMG submission 184500) | Arctic peat soil microbial communities from Barrow, Alaska, USA - Barrow Graham LP Incubations 004-31A (SPAdes) (version 2) | ecosystem: Environmental > Terrestrial > Soil > Wetlands >...
TGATGGCGACGATCAGCGCCCCGTTACTGGCCGTGGTGAGCTTCAACCCCGTGAAAAAAACGGCATTGTACAGGAACACCCCGGTCAGCCCGAGGCTGAAAAGTCCGGCCAACTGGCGCAGATTTGACGGGACCGGGAAACCTCGCCCCTCTTTGCGCGACTGCCAGGCCGCCAGCGGGATCAGGAAGGCCGCGGCGATGATAAAGCGGCAACTGGCAGCGAAAAAGGGTGGTGCCTCTCCAACCGCAAAGCGCGCGGCGACAAAGGTGCCACCCCAGAAAAAAGTCGTCAGTACGAGTTTCAGATACACCTTGCTGATACGGACCTCCATTTAGTGCTGTCGTTTTTGAATATAAAAAAGGGCGGTTTACACCCGCAAGGGCGTTCCCCCTCCCTGGCCCTCCCCCTCCGGGAGAGGGGATCTCTTTGCGTTTCACGATGGAACTTTCTCAGTACTTGAGCTTACGGGCTTCACCTCAAGTGCCAGTCCCGGGTCAGAACCACCGGATCAGCTCGTGCTCCATGTCGATCTGGTAGCGGTGCTTGGCGAGGAAGTCCATCCCGAGCAGGCCGTCGCGAAGCGCTTCGCCACCTTCGTAAGGGATGAGATTTACCTCGGCCGAAGCCAGGGAGAAGGGACCTACTCCGAGCGAATCGATGGTTGCGCTGCGGGAACGAATCATTCTACCGTCGGCGACTTCGGATTGGGCAACCTTTGCCGAGTGCAGGTCGATCTTGAGCCGTCCTGCCAGTCCCTCATGAATCGAAGTTCTTGTCGCGCCGGTATCGAGTACCAGTACGACCTTTATCGTTTCACCGCCATTTTTAAGTTGCACCGGTACCAGCACCTGGTTGTTTACGATCCTGACCTTGGTGGTCTGCTCCGATAAGCCGGCACCCTTGCTGTCAGGCTGAGACACCGGCTCTGCCGCTGTTTCTGCCCGTCCACGACCGGCGACGGCAACCTGGCGCTCGATTCCCGCCGTCTCGGGCGGGGGCGCAATCGCATGATAGGCTAGCGGGACGCCGGGAGTGGTCAGAGCCGCTTCGGGTGTTGCCTTTTTTGGGGTGACCAGCGGTCCCGGCAAGGTGAGAAACAGCGCAAGGAGCGCAGCCGCCCCCACACCTAGCAGCATCGGTACCCTTCCTACGCTTTTCTGAGGCGCAAGGTGGACTCCAGTCCGCGTTTTTTTGGCCAGCAGTTCCTGGGCGTAAACAGAGAGCTTTTTTTTCAAAAGCGGATCAAGACACCCTTCTCCAATCTCGGTTAGGACTGCGACCCAGCGGATATCATGGGCGGAGTTCCTTATCAGGGGTAGCGCAATAAAACTTATCAGTTCCAGCACCGCACCTTGTTTTTCCAGGTACTCCTGGGATTGCCCAGGACGTCCGAGTTCGGGGATCACGCTTCGGGCCAGCTCATAAAGGGCAGCAATCAGGATGGCTTCCCGCTCCCGGGTATCGATTGCTTCCCGCAACTCAACAATAACCCTTTCTCTCAGCGCAATACACCGGTATGGGATATCCACTGGTTTCCCCCCCTGGCGGCCCTGCGTAGCCCCGAGACCATCGACAGACTACGATCGCCGCAAGATACACCGTTGGGGATATTTTAGCGCACAATCCGACCGGCGTCTGTCAAGTCCTCCGACTTTGTCCCGGGCCTAAGGAGGCTCATGGTCCGTATAACGTAGAATAGTGCGATGCCGGCAGCTCCCCAGGTCACGGTAAATATCCCCCACCAAATGCCGTAGAGTCCCCAGCCTAAGGTCACAGCAAGGAGATAAAAAACCGGAAGCGGCAGAATGATCTGCCTCAGTAGACCGATAGCCAGCGGGAAGGCTGGTCGTTTCAATCCCTGCAGCACCGAAACGCAGGTGTAGAGGATCACGTAAGCGATGAGAACGAAGGCTTCGATTTTTAAATAGGAGGCCCCGATGACGATGACCGCCGGGTCCTTGGTGAAAAGGCCCATGAGCGACCCCGCCCAGAAATAAACCGCGCCAGTTCCCACCGCCATCAGCAGTATTCCGGCCCGAAGTGCCTTGCCGACCGTCTCGATCACCCGCTCCAGGTTACCCGCCCCGTTATTCTGCGCCACCAGCGCCAGGGTGGCGACGTTCAATCCCATGATGGGAAGTAGGGCTATCTGCTCTATTCGTGTGGCGATGCCGTAGCCCGCGACCGCGTGGCTACCGAAACGCCCCACGAACCAGGTGATGACGAAAATCCCGATACCGACCGTCATCATGTTGAGGCTGGAAGGAAAACCCTGCTTGAAAAGTTCGCGGTAGGCCCGGCTTTCCGGGATCAGTTCACGCCAGCCAAATCCGCTTAAAAGCCCGGTCCGCTTGACCCGGCTAAAGAGATAGATGTTTCCTGAGGCTTGGATCAGCACCGTCGACCACCCTACCCCGGCAAAGCCCATGGGAGGAATGCCAAAACCGCCAAAGAGAAACCAGGGGTCGAGAATCAGGTTCAGGATGCAACCGGCAACCAGGAAATTCCGGAAGCTCCTGCTGTCACCGGTTGCGTTCAGAATCGCACTGAGCACGAAGTTGACCAGGAAGAAAAGGCTCCCGGAAAAAATGGCATGAATGTAGGTAATCGCCAGGGTGAGGACGGTACCCTTCCCACCCAACAGGGTAAAAAGCCAGGGAGCCAGCAAGAAACCGACCAGGGTGACCAGCAGCCCGTTCCCTATGCCGAAGGAGATGGTTTGGGCGGAGAGGTGGCTGGCTTCTTTGCGATTGCCGCTGCCCAGGGCGTGGCCTATCAAGGCGGTCGCACCGGTCGAGATACCGGCGCCGACAGCAATGATGAGGAAGAAAACCGGAAAGGAGAGTGAAAGAGCCGCAAGCGCTTCAGTGGAGATGCGGCCACCGTAATAAGTGTCCGCCACATTGAACATGGTATTGAAGAAATACCCTATACTGGTCGGGACGGCAATCTTCCTGATCAGCTTGGGTATCGGCTGGGTAAGCAGATTATAGTCTTTGTCCATGGTGTCCTCTTAAAGCTCTCTAGATTGCACCATGATCGTTGCGCTATGCAAATAACGATGCCAGAGTTGACAGTAACATTGGGGTGGCAGTGGCAATTGAAACAGCGCTAGAGTTGATACCCGGCAGATGTTACCCTCCTTTGGGAAAGTGGGCAAGAGGCAAAAGCGGGTTGCGCGCTTGGAGCGCACTCGTTGATGAAGACCGCCCCCTCCTCAGGCACGCAGAGGCAGAGGGGCTTAAAGGCGAGACGCATGCAATGCGTCTCTACACGAGTTTGCAAAGGCTTTTGGTAGAGACGCATTGCATGCGTCTCGGTTTTCGTTTGTTTCCTAGTTTCTGTCGTTTCAGTATTTCAACACCCTGCTCAGGAACTCCCGCAACTCGGCTGTCTGCGGCTCGTCAAAAAGCTGGCGGGTTGGTCCTGCCTCCACGATTTTGCCTGCACCAAGAAAGAGGCAGTGATCTGCAACTTTCCGGGCGAAGCCCATGTTGTGGGTGACCAGAATAAGTTCTCGCCCCTCTTCCCGCAATTCCGCTATGATGTCGAGTACTTCGGCAGTCATCTCTGGGTCGAGGGCGGAGGTCGGTTCGTCAAAAAGCAGAAAACGCGGCTTCACGGCTACCGCCCGTACGATGGCGACGCGCTGCTGCTGACCGCCGGAAAGTTCAAACGGCTTTTTCTGGGCGTGCGCCTCCAGCTGGAAGCGCCTCAGTAACTCCATGGCGTACTCCTGCGCGGCGGCCTTTTGGTATCCGTGGGCCTGCACCAACGGCAGAGTGACATTCTCCAAAGCCGTCAGGTGGGGGAAAAGATTGTATGCCTGGAATACAATCCCAATACCGCGCCGATACCGGATCAAATGCTCCTCGCTATAAGGGAGCGGTTCCCCGTCGATCTCCACGCTTCCCTGGTCCGGCATTTCCAATCCGGCCAGCACCCGCAGGAGGGTCGATTTCCCACCGCCCGACGGACCGATCAGCACGATCGTTCGCGCATCCTGAACCTGCAGCGAGATGCCGTCCAGCGCGGCGATATTGTTATACCGTTTGACTAACCCGGTGACCCTAAGATTCATAACGGTACTTCCCCTCCAGGTAGCGGCTCAGCATGGAGATCGGCAGCGTCAACGCAAGATAGCCGACCGCCAGCGGCAGGTAGCTTTCCATGGTGGAGTAGGTAAACGAGTTGACTTCCTGGGCGTTCAGGGTGAATTCGTTGACAGCGATGATGGAAAGGAGCGAGGAGTCCTTGATCAGGGAGGCGAACTGCCCGGCCAGGGGCGGTAGTATCCTGCGCATCACTTGTGGAAAGATGACATAGCGGTAGGTCTGTCTGCGGGTAAGCCCGATGGCACGGGCCGACTCGAGCTGGGACGCGCCAACGCTCTCTATGCCGGCCCTGATGATCTCGCTGATGTAGGCGCCGGCGAAAAGCGCGAGGGTCAGGATGCCGACCGCATAGCGGTTGCCGACACCGAAGGCATCGGCAACGACGTAGAAGAAGACCAGAATTTGCACCAGAAGCGGCGTGCCGCGAATCAGTTCGATATAGAGCTTGCCTAGGTAGCGCAGGGGGAGGAACAAGGATCTCTGCGCCAGGGCAGCGCACATCCCGGTCACCAGACTGGCGACCAGGGACGAGGCCGAAATGGCGAGAGTTACCAGCCAACCGATAACGAACTTGTGCCGGTAGCGGTACACGGCACCCCAGTCCCAGCCGTACTGAAGGCGCGCAAAGGCAAAGGTGAAGACTGCCGCCAGGAGCAGGACGGCTATCACGGCCGCGACGGAGCGACCGTAGCGGGGAAGAACCTCACCGTTACCTTTGCGGCGTGCAAAAAAAAGTGCGGACCAGCGGGATGACATGGGACCTCGGGCAGGGATAGGCAGGTTGAGGTTGAGGTTCAGGAGGGTGAAACCGCTACTTTACGGGACTCCTTACTTCGTGGCAACTCCCTCACCCCTTCCCCTCTCCCAGAGGGCGAGGGGTTCTTCTTTGCAGGTTTGAGCGAGGTTCCGCTTTAACAACATGTCACAACCTATCTTGAACCATCTTGAACTAACGTTATTACACTCTCCCTCCCCTTCAAGGGGAGGGCCGGGGTGGGGATGGGGAACTCCGTTGAAACATCCCCATCCCCCGCCTGTCCTCCCCCTTGAAAGGGGAGGAACGTGATAGCGAAGGGCTCGTATAAATGCAACGGTTCAACCGCCAGCCAAGCTTAAAGGAAGAAGGCGAACCCAAGCCGGCGAAAGGCTTCCTTTTCCTCTTTCAAGTAACGGTCACCAAGCTTGTCAAACCCACCGCTGCGCCTGAAATCGGCCAGGAAATGGTTGATCTTCCCCTTCAGTTCGTCGTTACCCTTGCGGATGCCGATTGCCCAGGACTCGGTCTGAAACGGCGTGAGGATCGCGCGCGTCGTCTCTTTGTTCCTCTGATAATTCTTGAAGGTGGACATCTGGTCGTAGATGAACGCATCTGCCTTCCCTTGCACGACCTCCAGCACTGCCGCAGCCTCCTTGTCCAAAACCAGGACGCTGGCTTGCTTGATGTGGGCGGCGGCGTAGCTGTGTCCGGTGGTGCCCTTTTTGACTGCGACCGTGCGCCCGGGCTTGTCCAGATCGGCGATTGTCGAAACGGGAACCGACTTGCCAACCAGGAGGCAGAGTCCGGTGGTGAGGTACGGATCGGAAAAATCTATCGAATGAGCCCGCTCCGCGGTCGCCGTCATGGAGGAGATGATGATGTCGATCTTGCCGGTTTTAAGGGCCGGGATCAGGCCGTCGAAGGCCATGTTCCGGATTTCGACCGGTCTGCCCAGAGCCTTGCCGAGCTCCATTGCGAGTTGGACGCTGACGCCGTCCGGCTTACCGCTGGTGTCGGTCATTTCAAAGGGGGGATAAGCAAGTTCCATCCCGACGATCAGGGGTTTTGCGGCAAAGGCAGTGGAAGCGACGTACATGGGGAGCAGCAAGAGCAGTGCAAACAGCATCCACCTAGTAACAGTTTTGAACAAGGGAAACCTCCTGTGTTAGCAAATCTTGCTTTTACCTAATACACCCTCATTGGTCGACTGTCAATGTGGCAGGGCTAAGATGAATGGCATTTGCCGCAAGCAGAACAGATTGGATAGCGCAGCAGCAGCTTCGTCAGGTTCACAGTTAGTTCTGTAGTCGTACATCATGCAGGTTGGTAGCTTATTGTTCTGAGCGAGATTTACTTTGCTACTGCGTGGGAACGACACAGGTGAAGCAACGGCGGAGCCTACGGTGCTGGACGCGGGAGCGTCCGGGGATTCCCGTTCCCACGCGGGAGCGTGGGAACGACGTGTACACTTTCCACAATGTCCGTAGGGGCGAATCATCATTCGCCCTGACCATCTCGCCTGGTCGGGCGAGGCAGGTTCAATTCTCGAGGCAGGCAAAAAAAAAGAGCGGCATAAGCCGCTCTTTCAATATCAATATCGTTATTCTGTTTGCTCAGTTACCGCCTGGCAGCCTTACCGGCAACCTGGACTCTGATCAGCGCGCGCTCGAGAGCTGCCTCGTAAACGCGGAAGTTCTTATCCTCGGGTGTGACCGATTTAAGATCTACCTCAGCCTTACCCAGAGCAAGCTTGGCACGCTCCAGATCGATCTCGTCCGCCTTCTCGGCAGTCTCGACCAGCACGGTTACCTTGTCGCCTTCGACTTCAAAGTAGCCCCAGTTCAGTGCCATGTGAAAAACGGCGCCGTCCTTTTTGTAGGCGAGCTCCCCGATCTTGAGCGAGGTGAGGAAGGGGGCATGGCCCGGAAGTACTCCGAATTCGCCGAGCGCACCTGTTGCGGTGATCTCGTCGACCTCTTCCGAGAGGACTTTCTTGTACGGAGTTACCAGTTCAACCTTCAGTTTCTCAGCCATATATGATCCTTCTGATAGTCTCGCGTTTCGGGGCTGGCTTACGGCCGAAACCGGAAGCTGCCCTTATCACTAAACCTATGAAATTATACCAAAGTTCCCAGTCCGAACGCAAATCCCGACGTGAAACGTGTGCTGCCAACCGACTTTAAGCGTTGAGTTTCTTAGCCTTGTCGATCGCTTCTTCGATGGTGCCGACCATGTAGAAAGCCTGCTCCGGGAGGTCGTCGTGCTTGCCGGCGATGATCTCGGTGAAGCCCTTGATGGTGTCTTTCAGCTCGACGTATTTACCGGGCGAACCGGTGAACGCCTCTGCAACGAAGAACGGCTGGGAGAGGAACTTCTGGATCTTTCTGGCGCGTGCAACTACCAGTTTGTCCTCCTCGGAGAGCTCGTCCATACCAAGGATCGCGATGATGTCCTGGAGGTCCTTGTACTTCTGCAGTACGTACTGCACCTGACGGGCAATGGCGTAATGCTCTTCGCCGATGACCTGCGGATCGAGGATGCGCGAGGTGGAGTCGAGCGGGTCAACTGCCGGGTAGATGCCGAGCTCGGCAATCTGACGGGAGAGAACGGTCGTTGCGTCCAAGTGGGCGAATGCGGTAGCAGGCGCCGGGTCGGTCAAGTCGTCGGCAGGTACGTAAATAGCCTGGACGGAAGTGATGGAACCCTTCTTGGTGGAGGTGATGCGCTCCTGGAGCTCGCCCATTTCGGTGGCCAGCGTAGGCTGGTAACCAACGGCGGAAGGGATACGGCCGAGAAGCGCCGAAACCTCGGAACCCGCCTGGGTGAAACGGAAGATGTTGTCAACGAACAGTAGGACGTCCTGGCCTTCTTCGTCGCGGAAGTACTCGGCGATGGAAAGTGCGGAAAGCGCCACGCGGGCACGTGCTCCCGGGGGCTCGTTCATCTGGCCGTACACCAGGGCAGCCTTGTCGAGAACGCCGGACTCTTTCATTTCCATCCAGAGGTCGTTCCCTTCACGGGTTCTCTCGCCCACGCCTGCGAAGACGGAGAAGCCGCCGTGCTGCTTGGCGATGTTGTTGATCAGCTCCATGATGAGAACGGTCTTGCCGACGCCGGCGCCGCCGAAGAGGCCGATCTTGCCGCCTCGAGCGTAAGGAGCCAGAAGGTCAACGACCTTGATCCCGGTGGTGAACGCCTCGACTTTGGTGGACTGGTCCACGAACGCCGGCGCTTCACGGTGGATGCCGTACTCTTTCTCGTTGCCGATCGGGCCCATTTCGTCAACCGGCTCGCCGATGACGTTCAGGATGCGGCCCAGGGTCTTCTTGCCGACCGGTACCGAAATCTGCTTGCCCATGTCGAGGACCTTCTGCCCACGAATCAGACCGTCGGTGGAGTCCATGGCGATGGTTCTGACCGCGTTCTCGCCTAAGTGCTGGGCAACTTCCAGGACCAGGTTGAACTCCTGATCGTCGATCGCCGGGTTGGTTACCCGAAGAGCGGTGTAGATCGGGGGGAGCTTGCCCGGCTCGAATTCGACGTCGATAACCGCGCCGATGACCTGCGATATTTTTCCGAAGTTCTGACTCATGTAACCTCTTCCTCCTGCGGCCTCTGCAGGCCACTATCGTTTAAATTCTTAACCTTTTATGGATTCGGAGCCGGAGATGATTTCCATCAGCTCCGTGGTGATGGCGGCCTGGCGCGCCCTGTTGTAAATCAGGGTCAGCTTGCCGATCATCTCCGTGGCGTTCTTGGACGCGCTGTCCATTGCCGTCATGCGTGCGCCGTGCTCGGAGGCAAGCGACTCGAGGAGCGACTTGAAAACCTGCACCTCGATGTGCTTGGGGAGGAGTTCATCCAAAAGCGCCGCTTTCGAGGGCTCGTAGATGTACTCGGTTGCCTGCTCCTCGGATGCACCCGCCTTGGGTGTTACCGGCAAGAGCTGCTCCAGGGTGATGTCCTGGGTCATGACGCTCTTGAAGGCGTTGTAGATGACATAGACTTCGTCATACTCTTCCGCCAGGTAACCCTCGACAATCTCGGCCGCGATGAGGGCCGCCGTCTGGTAGGAAAGCGTGGAAAAGATATTTCCGTGGTGCTTTCTCACCGTGTGGCGGTTTCTCAGGAACTCGTAACCCTTGCGACCGATGGTCATCAGGGAAAGTTCCTTGAACTCACCGGCGCGCTCCTTGATGAAGCGCTCGGCAGCCTTGGACAGGTTGGCGTTGAAGCCGCCGCACAGTCCGCGGTCCGAAGTGACCACGACCAAAAGGGCGCGGCGCGTGTCGCGCTGGATCATGAGCGGGCTTGCGTCCGCTTCCTGACTCTGCGCCAAACGCTCCAGCACTTCCGCGAGCTTCCCGGCGTAGGGGCGTGCCGCCACTACGTTTTCCTGGGCGCGACGCAGCTTGGCCGCCGAGACCATTTTCATGGCCGCGGTGATCTGTCTGGTATTTTTTACGGATACGATCCGTTTCTTGATACTTTTGAGGTTCGCCATGCGCTATCCGTCCTTGTTCTACTAGGCAGTAAATTCCTTTTTGAACTCTTCCAGCGAAGCAACGATCTGGCCTTTCATGGTGTCGTCAATCGCCTTCTTGTCGCGAAGTTCACCAAGGAGGTCCGCCTTCCTGGAATCAAAGAACGCGTAGAGTTCGATCTCATAGCGCTTCAGCGAGCCGATCGGGTATTCATCGATGAAGCCGTTGTTGGCTGCGAAGATGATCAGGACCTGCTTCTCGTTCGGGATGGGACGGTACTGCGGCTGCTTCAGGATCTCGACCAGGCGAGCTCCACGGGCAAGCTGCATCTGGGTAGCCTTGTCCAGGTCGCTCCCGAACTGGGCGAAAGCTGCCATCTCGCGGTACTGGGCGAGCGCCAGACGAAGGGTACCGGCAACCTGCTTCATTGCCTTAACCTGAGCCGAACCGCCGACGCGGGAAACCGAGAGGCCGACGTTGATGGCGGGACGTACGCCGGAGTAGAACAGGTCGCTCTCCAGGTAGATCTGGCCGTCGGTGATCGAAATCACGTTGGTCGGGATGTATGCGGAAACGTCGCCAGCCTGGGTCTCGATGATCGGCAGAGCGGTAAGCGAACCAGCGCCGCACTCGTCGGAAACTTTGCAAGCACGCTCCAGAAGACGGCTATGGAGGTAGAAAACGTCGCCCGGGTAAGCTTCACGTCCCGGCGGACGACGAAGCAGAAGCGAAAGCTGGCGGTAAGCAACGGCCTGCTTGGAAAGGTCATCGTAGATGATCAGAGCGTGACGCCCTGAATCGCGGAAGAACTCGCCCATGGTGACGCCGGTGTAAGGAGCGATGAACTGCAGCGGAGCCGGCTCGGAAGCGGTAGCTGCAACGACGATGGTGTAATCCATGGCGCCGTGCTCTTTCAGCTTGGAAACAACCTGGGCGACCGTGGAACGCTTCTGGCCGATAGCGACGTAGATGCAGACCACGTCCCCGCCCTTCTGGTTGATGATCGTGTCGATCGCGACCGCGGTCTTGCCGGTCTGACGGTCGCCGATGATCAGCTCGCGCTGGCCACGCCCGATCGGAACCATGGCGTCGATAGCCTTGAGGCCGGTCTGCATCGGCTGATGCACCGACTTACGCTTGACGATGCCGGGGGCCTTTACTTCGACCTTGCCGAACTGGGTGGTGTTGACGGGGCCGAGTCCGTCGATCGGCTCGCCGATCGCGTTCAGTACGCGGCCGATCAGAGCGTCGCCAACGGGGACTTCCACGATCTTGCCTGTCAGCTTGACCGTGTCGCCTTCCTTGATCTCGCAGAACTCGCCGAGAATCGCAGCTCCGACGTTGTCCTCTTCCAGGTTAAGGACCATGCCGGTGATGCCGCCCGGGAATTCCAGCAGCTCGCCTGCCATTGCCTTGTCAAGACCGTGAATACGTGCAATACCGTCGCCGATGGAAATGATGGTGCCTGTTTCGGCTACCGCCACTTCAGTGCCGTACTCCTTGATCTGCTTCCTGATAATCTCGCTGATTTCTTCCGCTTTGATTTCCATAGAACCGTCTCACCCCTTCTGTAATATATCTTGAATTCTAGCTAACTGTGTTCTTACGCTTCCGTCGAATACCTTGCCGCCGATCTTGGTGACTACCCCGCCGATGAGGGCCGGGTCCACTTCCACCTTCAGCTCCACTTTTTTCCCGGTCGACTGCGCCAGGGCGGCCCTGATCTCCTCAACCTGAGCCGCGTCAAGCGGCAGGCCCGAGGTGAGCGTGGGCCGGATCACACCGGACAACTCGTCGGCAAAGGCGCCGTAGCTCTCAGCGATCAGCGGCAGCACGGTGATGCGGCCACGCTCGAGAAGGAGCATCAGCAGGTTGGAAACGATTCCGGAGGTCTGGGTACGCGTCACCAGCTCCTTCAGGATCTCTTTCTTGGACTCGATGCCGTAGGCGGGGTTACCGAATACTGCTTCGAGTTCACGGCTCTCGGAAAGGAGTGTGCTGAAACGGCTCAACTCTACATTGAACTGGTCCACGGTCCCGGTTTCGGAGCCGATCTGCACGAGTGCCTTAGCGTAACGTTTGGCAATAGCGTTAGTACTCAATGTAGAGTCACCACCTTGGAGATATAGTCGCCAACCAGCTTGTCCTGGTCGCCTTTTGCAATGTTCTTGATAATCTTCTGCTCGGCAATCTCGACGGCAAGCCTGGCGGCTTCGGCGCGCAGCTCGTCTTTCGCCTTGAGGACTTCCTGCGCCGCGGCGCTTTCGGCCTGGGCAACGATCCTGGCAGCCGCGACGTTGGCCTCGGCGATGATGCGCTCTTTCTCCAGCTCACCCTCGCGCTTCATGTTGGCCGAGATGGTTTCGATTTCCTTGTTGGCCTGATCGAGACGCAGCGTGTATTCCGCGAACTTCTTCTCGGCAGCTTCCTTGGCCTGGACCGCTTCCTTCAGGGTGCGCTCGATGCCGGTCCTGCGGGCGGCGAGGGTTCCCTTGACGTCAGCTTTCTTGATGGCCCAGATCGCTATGCCCGCCAGTGCCGCGAAGTCGAGGCAGCGCCAGGCGAAGTCCTTCACCTGTGCGGCCGTGTCGACATGGTGAGCGCCCTCTTCGGCAAAACCCAGCGCGGCGAAGCCCAGGATGATGGCGCCGGTGGTAAATATTGAAACGGCGGCTGCCGTTACGCGTGAAGTAGGTTTCATATGCATGCTACAGACTCCTCCCGAGGACTTTCTCGCAGATATCGGCGGACAGGGACTCTGCGCTCGCCTTCAAAAGGCGCCTGGCCTCTTCGGCTTCCTTGGCGACCCGCGCCTTGATGCCGGCAAGCTTCTCGCCCGACTCAACCCGTGCCTTCTCGAGGATGGCGGCCTCCTGCAACTGGGCCTCCTTCTTCAGGACGCCGCGCTCGTCGGCAGCACCGGCACGAATCTCACGCATGCGCGCCTCGTAACTGGCAAGCTTCTCCTGAACCTCTTTGTCGACGGCGGCGCTCTTCTCTTTCGCCCCGCTGATCAGAGCGTTCCGGTCGGCGAGCTGCTTTCTGATCGGCTTGTACAAAAAGACGTTCAAAAGAACCACCAGGGCCAGGAAGTTCACCAGCTGGATTACAAATGCCAAGTCTAAATTGATCACCAAACCACCTCATGTCGAACATTTTTAAACCATCTGCTTCACAGCTCCGGAACCTTCCGGCGCGCAAAACAGGTGATAGCTAACACATAAATCCTTCTACTGTCAAGCGATTTATCGATTTTGGGCACGAATTGTATACAATTTTATTGCCGCTGCGGTTAACAGTTCCCCGTTAAAGATTGAAAATATCCACGATGCGCGCCAGATCCTTCTGGTCGGAGAAACTGATTTCCAGCTTGCCCCCGCGTCCCGAGCGGCGTAGCGCCACCTTGGCCCCGAAATGACGTTGGATGCGCTCCAGGAGATCGCGCTCGTCGGCGTCCTCCACCGGGCGCGCCTTGGGGACGGTCTTCGCCTTCTTTTTCTTGACCAGCGCCTCGGCCTCGCGCACCGAGAGATGCCCCTTGACGATCTCGTCGCGGGCGGCCTTCTGCTCTTCCTCGTCATCAAGAGTCAAGAGCGCCCGGGCGTGCCCCATGGAGATGCGATCCTCGGCCACGTCCCGCTTGATCTCCGACGGGAGCCTCAAAAGCCTAAGCGCGTTGGCGATGGTGGAGCGTTCCTTGCCGACCCGCTTGGCGAGCTCCTCCTGGGAAAGCGAGAAGCGCTCCAGCAACTGGTGGTAGGCCTCGGCCTCCTCCACCGCGTTCAGGTCCTCGCGCTGGATGTTCTCGATGAGCGCCATTTCCAGGGCGGTATCCTCGGAAACATCCTGGATGACGACCGGAACCTCGTGCAGCCCCGCCTTCTGGGCCGCGCGCCAGCGCCGCTCACCAGCGATGATCTCGTAATGTCCGTCCCGCCGCATGACGACCAGCGGCTGGATGATCCCCTTCTCCCTGATGGAGGCGGCGAGTTCCTCCAGCTTCTCGTTTACGAAGGTCTTGCGCGGCTGTTCCTTGTTGGGGCGGATCTCCTCGATCGGACAGGAGAAGTACTTTTTGCCGTGGTCCTCAACGACCGGGAGCAGCGCCCCCATCCCTTTGCCGAGCCCCATCTTCTTAACTGACATGCGACGCCTCCCGTCCGATGATCTCCTTGGCCAGTTCCAGGTAGCTGGTAGCCCCCTTGGAAGTGATGTCGTACAGTATGATCGGCTTACCGTGCGAGGGGGCCTCGGAAAGCCGGACGTTTCGCGGGATGACCGTAGCGAAGGTTTCCCGTGGGAAGTGGGTCCGGATCTCGTCGCTCACCTGCCGCGAGAGGTTGTTTCTGGCATCGAACATGGTGAGGAGTATCCCCTCGATGCTGAGGGAGCTGTTCAGCCCCTGCTGTATCAGGGCGATGGTCTTCAGAATCTGGGAGAGACCTTCCATGGCGTAGAACTCGCACTGCATCGGAATCAGGACCGAATTGGCCGCGCTCATCGCGTTGATGGTCAAAAGGCTCAAGGACGGCGGGCAGTCGATGAAGATGTAATCGTAAGAGCCGGCAAGTTTGGCCAGGATCTTCTTCAGCTTGTGCTCCCGGTCCGGCATGGCAGCGAGTTCCAGCTCGGCGCCCGAGAGGTCCGAAGTCGCCGGCATCAGGTGCAGAAAGGGAATTTCCGTTTCCAGCACGATCGACTCCGGAGGCGCGTCGTCGATCAGCGCGTCGTAGATGCTCTCGCTAAGCGCTTCCTTGTCCGCCCCAACCCCGCTTCCCGCGTTTCCCTGCGGGTCCATGTCCACCAGAAGCACCCGCCGTTCAGCGACAGCCAGCGAGGCTGCGAGATTGACGGCAGTCGTGGTCTTTCCCACCCCGCCTTTCTGATTCGCCACACAGATGATCTTTGCCATAGGTTTTCTTCCGATATAAGTCGATTACTGCAGATGTGCAGCCTGGCCGTCACTTTGACATCCTATTAAAAAACACTGAAAACTAACATACTGCCGTCGGTATTGAAAGCATTTTTCTCAATACCCTGCATGTAGCCCTTGACTTAGGTCAAGGCGGAGCGGCGGCACTGAGGCTATAGTGGTGTGGCAAACAAAGGAGACCTCATGACGAAAGCCATTTCCCTCATCCTGTTACTACTGACGGCCCAATCTGCGCAGGCCTTCCAATGCAACGAGTGCCACAGCAAGAATCCGGCGATGGTCCGTATGCACCAGGCCGTGCAGGGCAGAGACTGCTTCGGCTGCCACAAGATCGGCGAGAAGCTGATGGGCAAGGGGATTCCCCGGGACAAGGCCGCCCAGATGAAGCGCAGGGTCAGCGACCCGCTCTGCGTCGAATGCCACAAGAAGTAGCCGGGTTTGCCACCGCAAAGCTAAGTCTCCAAACTTACCCTGCTTATCAAAACTCCCCCTCGCCCCCTGGGGCCGGGGTGACGGAGTCGCAGACTGTTCACTCTGTCTCCAAATGGGATAGCACAAGGATTAGAAACTCGCTTGGGATGGGACAGCGCTTCGTGGCAAATCCCTCACCCCTGCCCCTCTCCCGGAGGGCGAGGGGATAATTGCCATCAAGCGGCTGCATATCCGACAGTATCCCCCCTGTGGAACAGGGGGGAAGGCTCGCGCCAGCGAGACAGGGGGGTTGCCTCAAATCCACACCACCCCCCTGCCTCACTTCGCTCGGCTTCCCCCCTATTTCATAGGGGGGACAGAACCATCGCCCCCTTCACTACCCTCTTCCGGGGTCCAACCCGCCCGATCCCCGCTACAATCTCACTCAAATCTCACTCAAACCTCGCTTAAGCACGTGTTTATCTTGCATATCACACTGCTTCCGGTATACTTTCGGGCTGCAAGTAACCACCTTTCGGAGGGTGCATGACCCGCTTTTCAGACCTGCCCATACGCACCAAGTTCCACCTCCTGATGTCCCTCCTGCTGGTCGTCCTCTTCCTCGCCGCGACCCTTTTCACCTACGAGAGGCAGAAAAGCTTCGTACTCCGCTTTGCCATCGACAACGCCCGCAGCTTTGCCAGGGAACTTATCGAGACGCGGGATTACATTTCCTCCGTCGTCAAAGGCGAGCCGGAGCACAATTACAACCTGGTGCCGCAGGTGGTCGCAACCCAGGTCGCCAAAAGAGTCACTCAGAATACCAAATATTACGTGCGACAGGTCTCGCTACGCTACAGGAATCCGCAAAATCGCCCCGACGCCTACGAAACCGCTCAATTGAAGTCCTTCGCCAAGGACCCTTCCCGCGAGGCCTACAACATCATCAATACCAACGGGGTCCGCTCCTTTCGCTACATGCAGCCGATGCTGGCCACCGCCTCCTGCCTCGATTGCCACGGTTCCTATGAAACCGCCCCGAAATTCGTGAGGGAGCGTTTCCCTCCGGGCCACTATTCCTACAACTACCAGGTTGGCGATGTGATCGGCGCCGTCTCGGTCACCATCCCGATGAAGGACCTTTATGCCGACCTGGGCGCCAACCTGGAAGTCGACCTTCTCACCAGGGGAGGCGCCTTCCTGCTCGTCATTCTTATCCTGGGTGCCATACTGAGGCGCCAGATCGTCGATCCCGTCAAGATGCTCTCCGACAAAATCACCCACGTGACGCAGACCGGCGACTTCGACACCAAGCTCCCCCAGCAATCACAAGACGAAATCGGCCAGCTTTTCGGCGCGTTCAACGACATGATGGAGGAGCTTAGCCGCCGGACCCTGCAATCGCAGGAAGCAGACGAAAGGTACCGCCTCTTTATCGAGCTCGCCAACTCCGCGGTCGTCACTTTCCTGCAGGACGGGAAAATCGTGATAGCCAACCAGAAGGCGGAGTCGCTCTTCGAGCAGTCGAGACAATCCCTGCTCGGGGAGTCGATCTTCACCTTCCTTGAGGAAGGGGCGGCCTTGCGGGTGACGCTTGCCTCAGGGGTGAAGACCAAGGAAGAAAGCATCCGGTTACAGGTACGCGGTGCCGAGGGGAAGCTAACCGAGGTGGAAATGGTCGTATCCGCATCCCATACCGATCGCGAGCCGATGTTCACCGCCATACTCAGGGAGCGCAACGGGCGATGATCCACCTCAAAATGGTGCTGGACGATAAAGGGGGAAGGAAGACGTCATGCCGACTGTCCTGCTGATAACCGAACAGGAAAAAGTGCGGCTGCTCTTCACCGGAATGGCGAAGATGGGCCAGTTCCGCCTGCGCGCTGCACCGACACTGTCCCAGGGCGCTGAGGAGATTTCCCTGCGGCAGCCGCACTACGTTTTTGTCGAGGCCCTGGCCGGACTGACCGGCGCAGATACCCTACGCTATCTGCGCGGTCTGCTTCCGGAAGAGGCGGAGATCATCCTATTGACCCAGGAGGCCGCGGTTAGCGATGAATTCCGCAAAGCTGGCGGACTTTTTTCTTTGGACCTGTCCCTGGACGACGAGACATTGCAGCGCGCCATTACGGATATCCTTCCGCGTAGCGTGCCCCAGCCAGCGCTAGCGCTTCCCGAACCCTTTCCGGACTCCGAGAAAACAGCCAAGGAACTCCTTTTTACCGGAACAGGCGGCAAGGCCCCTGTGGCACGGGATAAGCGCGTACTCTGGCTCATCCCGCTTGCCCTGGCGGTTATCCCTCTTACCGTCATCGCTTACCAAACAGGGAGCACGCCGCCCGCGGCGCGACCGGAGTCTAGTGCCCCCGCGCCGCAGGCTGCCAGGCCGGGAGCCGGGAGAATTCCACAAAACCCCGTCGCAGCTCGCAAGACAGGGGACCCGGCGGTTGGCCATGCTCCGGCAGCGCCCGTCACGGCGAGTCCCTCCACCAGACAGGGTCTCACCTACACCGTGCGCCCCGGCGACACAGTTCTGAAGATAATGACGAAGGAATTCGGCTTCACCTACCATGAGGCACTGAAAGTCGTCCCGGAAGTCAGGCGCCTGAACAGCCTGAACAGCCCGGACGACCACATCACCCCGGGGCAGACCCTGGTCTTCCCGGCGCTCGGGAAGGAAGGCACCCAGGCGCCCAGGTAAGTCCAGGTAAGTCCAGGCGAGTCCAAAAGTCCCCTCTCCCGGAGGGGGAGGGCTAGGGAGGGGGAAATCGACTTACTCCCCGACTAAACGCTGCCGCAGGTGGGGTCAGGGGCCAATCGGGAAGAGGTTTCCCTCGAACATTGTCCCGATCCGGCCCCTCCAAAAGATTCACTTTGCCGCACAGGCGGTTATTGTGCTAGAGTGTCGAGTATTTATCAACATACAGAGTCGAAGTTACGTGCGATCAGGGAGAAGGAATAAAATGAACAAAGAGCTGTACGTTGGCAGTCTGTCCTATGAGACGACGGAATATGATCTGGAGAAGCTCTTCACTGTGTCGGGAAAAGTCACCTCGGTACACCTGATAGTCGATCTCAGTACCGGCGAGTTCAAGGGATGCGGCTACGTCAGGATGTCCACCGAGGCCGAAGCAAAGGACGCCATTGACTCCCTCGACGGGGCAATGCTGATCGATCGTAAAATAACGGTGGCGGAAGCCAGACCGCAGAAGATGAGGCCGCAGGGCGGCGGAGCCAGAGGCGGCTATAAAGGTAAAACGAAGGGAGCCTCAGTCGAAGGTGCGGGCGCTGCCAAGCCGGCCGCGTTTAAGAAAACGGCCGATTTCAAGGCCGGGGCCGCCAAAGCCGCCGCTGCACGGCCGGCAACTGCCCGCCCGGCTTCAGCTAAACCAGTCAGGTCCGGTGCTGCCAAGCCGGCCGGCACCGCACCCAGGACGCCCAAACCCGGGAAGCGCTGACCCTTCAGGCTGTTTGCTGTCATCACTTAAGACCTCCTCTCCCTCTGGGAAGAGGGGGTCTTCCAACCTCTAAGAAGCTCTACCCCCCCGACTCTTACAATCCACTTTATAGTTGCTCCCCCTCGCCCCTCTGGGACCTCCCAACTCAAGAAGCCTGTGCCGCGTCAACCTACCAACTTTATAAAGCCTCCAGCAAACTCCCCCGAGGGGTTCTTCGGCTTCCCCTTCCCTCCCTGCCCACTTCCCTTATTCCCCACTTCCCGCTATACTACGCCTCATGATAGCACTCGAAATGATTACTAATTTCCCCTCCGCCCCCGGCATCTACCTGATGAAGACGGCGGAAGGGACCGTACTCTACGTTGGCAAGGCCCGCAACCTGAAGAAAAGGGTACGCTGCTACGTCGGTCCGGGCGACTCGCGCCTCCACATCCGTTTCATGGTGCAACTGGTCGCCACCGTTGAGTACATCGTCACCAACACGGAAAAAGAAGCGCTGATCCTCGAGAACACGCTGATCAAGCAGTATCGCCCCAAGTACAACATCAACCTGCGCGACGACAAGACCTACTTCTCGCTGCGCATGGACATGAAGGAGCCTTTCCCGCGGCTTTCCATCGTCCGCAAGGTCCCTGCCGACGGTGCCAGGTACTTCGGCCCCTACTCCTCCGCGACCTCGGCCAAGGAGGTTTTGAAACAGCTGTACAAGATCTTTCCGCTGCGCCACTACCCGCTCGCCACCTGCATGAGCCGCAAGCGTCCCTGCCTCTACTACCAGATCAAACAGTGCTCGGCACCCTGCTGCGGCCTGATAACCGCCGTGGACTACGGCTCGCTCGCCGAGGGAGCCGCACTATTCCTGGAGGGGAAGAACACCGAGATCGCCAAACTCTACCGCGCCCGCATGAATCTGGCCTCTGCGGACTTGCGCTACGAGGATGCGGCCCGCTACCGGGACCTGATCAGCGCCATCGAACAAACGGTGGAGCGCCAGAAAGTTGTGGCGCTCGGCGCAGACAGCGACGTGTTCGGCCTGCACCGGGAACGGGACCAGATGCAGATTGCCGTGCTGCATATCCGGGGCGGTTCCCTGACCGGAAGCCGCAGTTTCTGCTTCGACTGGGAACTGGAAACCGAGGAGGGGCTCGCCTCCTTCCTGAACGAGTACTACAGTCAGGACATCCCGGTTCCCCCGCTGGTCCTGCTGCCGCTGCCGCTTGCCGAACCGGCGGCGCTGGAGGAACTCCTCTCCGAGAAGGCAGGCAAGAAGGTCACCATTACAGCACCGCAGCGCGGCGTCAAGCTGGAGATCGTTAACCTCGCGCAGAAAAACGCCCTCAACGCCGCGCAGGAGCGGATTGCCAAGGCCGACTCAGCCGTGGACCTGCTTGCGGAACTGGCCGAGAAGCTGAGTCTGCCCCGGCCGCCCCGGCGCATCGAGTGCTACGACATTTCCAACATCCAGGGAGAGCTGGCGGTCGGGAGCCGGGTCGTATTCATGGACGGCAAGCCGGATCGCTCGCTCTACCGGCACTACCGGATCAAAACCGTGCAGCAGTCCGACGACTTCGCCATGATGCGCGAGATGCTCTCCCGCCGTTTCAAGCCGGAAAGCACCGAGGACCTGCCGGACCTGATCGTGGTGGACGGCGGCATCGGGCAATTGGGCGTGCTGAGCGCAGTGCTCGAGGAACTTGGCGTTAAGGGAGTGGAAGAGGCGGGGCTCGCCAAGAGCAGGGTTGAGCGCGACATGGAAAGTCCCGAGTTAAAAAGAAGCGACGAGCGGGTCTTCCGGCCCGGGCGCAAGAACCCGATTTCGCTCCGGCAGAGTTCCGCGCCGCTGCTTCTTTTGGTGCGCATCCGCGACGAGGCGCACCGGTTCGCCATCACCTACCACAAGGCGGTGCGCAGCAAGGCGTTGACGACTTCGGTGCTGGACGGGGTTTCCGGGATTGGCGCCAAGCGCAAGAAGGCGTTGCTGACCCGTTTCGGGAGTCTCAAGGGAGTGAAGGAGGCGACGCTGGAGCAGTTGACGGAAGCAGAAGGGATGAACGCTAGGGCAGCGCAGGCGCTCTGGGAGCAGTTGCATGGGAAATAGGGTGGACGACCGCCGGCAGCGTAAGCGGCGCGTCTTCAGGTCATATGATCGGTCCGATCCGACTGATCGGTCGGAGCAGGTGATCAGTCAGATCAGACCGATCGGTCGGATCAGCCACGCGCCCTGCCGGGCGCACCAAAAAAAAGGAGCGTAAAAACGCTCCTTGCCGTTAATGCCCTGCTGAAAAAGGCGGTTCAGCGCCCCTTCTTAAGATCGAAAAGGATCTGCTTGGCGATCGCCTTCAACGTTTCGAAGACTCCCTCGCCGGTCGTGGCGCAGGCCTCGAAATCGGGCACGCCGGTCGGGTTCAGCTCGCGCCGGAGTTCCTCGACGCTGACCAGGTTCGGCAGGTCGCGCTTGTTGTACTGCACCACATAGGGAATCTTGTCCAGGTCGTATCCCTGCTCGGCCAGATTGATCCTCAAGTTCTCCACGCTCTCGATGTTGGCGTCCATACGCTCTTCCTGAGAGTCGGCGACGAACACGACGCCGTCCACCCCCTTCAGGATCAGCTTTCTGGAGGCATCGTAGAAAACCTGGCCGGGAACCGTGTAAAGGTGAAAGCGGGTCTTGAAGCCGCGGATCTCACCCAGGGCCAGGGGGAGGAAATCGAAGAACAGGGTGCGCTCGGTCTCCGTCGCAAGGCTTATCATCTTCCCCTTCGCTTCCGGGGCGGTCTTTTGGTAAACGAACTGCAGGTTGGTCGTCTTGCCGCACAGACCCGGGCCGTAGTAGACGATCTTGCAGTTGATTTCTCGGGACGCGTAGTTGATGAAGGACATGCGACAGTACCTCTTTTGGGTTAGCTGAACAGATTGTCGATATCGTCGTCGGTTATCTCGGCGAAGGGGAATTCGCTTTCGCCGCTCTTCTCTTTTTCCTCGCTCTTTTGCATCAAGCGCCCGAAGATGCCGGCCAACTCCTCAGAGGACTTTTTGACCCGCAGGCGCACCAGGCCAAGCGACGAGCGGCTGTCGAAGAGCACCACCAGGATGACCCGGCCGGCAACGATGGAGATGTGCAGGTTGTCCTTCTCCCCCTCATGGAACAAGATGGAGAACTCTTTCTCGCCGATCAGCTTCGCCAGGCCTCCGGTAGCCGCGATGTTCCCCGCCGTCAGTGAGGCGAGCGAGGTCGTGTCGAAGCGCTCCGTCTCACCGCAACCCGTGATCAGCTGGCCATTCTTGTCCACCAGAAAAATGACCTTGGCGTTCGCTTCCCGAAGGAGCTTCTCGATTACGGCATTTATCTGCTTGAATTCCTCATCGTACATAACCAACTGAGGATTCGCCATGGATGACTCCTTGAGCGATGCTGAATTTTGTTGCAAACCTTATTCTATAACAGAACCAATGCACCATTTCAAGGTATTTACCGACCGCTGGAATAGAGCGTCAGGTTGACTGGTAGAGACGCATTGCATGCGTCTCAGTTTCCAATTTGTGTCTTTCGCCTGCCAGGGGAAAGCGTATTAGAGTTTGTTACCGAGCTGAGACGCATGCAATGCGTCTCTACCTGCCGGCCTCAACCTGCGATGCCACGCGCGGCCTGCAGCAGTAACCCTTTTCAACGTGTAGAGACGCATTGCATGCGTCTCAGCGCTGCCGCCTTCTACCAATCTAATTGCAATCAGGGAAAGGAGTCGCACGCATGCGTCACTGACCAACCTTAATCTCAATCTCAATCTCAACCTAAACTTTAGCGATGCCGCGGGCGGCCTGAAGCAGAACTGCCACCTTGGCGGGATCATTCGCCTCGGAGTAAAGTCTCAGCACGGGCTCGGTGCCCGAGGGGCGTATCAGGAGCCAGGAGCCGTCCGCAAAAATGTACTTGAAGCCGTCGCTGAAGTTATGCTGCGCCACGTCGAAACCGGCGATGCTGCCAATCCCCCCGGCCGCCAACTCCTGCACCAGTTCCTTCTTGGCGCCGTTTTCGATCGGGAGGTCGATCCTGGCGTAGTGGAAGTGGCCGATCTCGTCCATGGTCTCCTCGAGCAGCGCCCGCAGCCCCTTGCCGCTCATGGCCATCGCCTCCAAAAGCAGCAGCGCCATCAGTATCCCGTCGCGCTCCGGAATGTGTCCCTTCACCCCGAGACCGCCGGATTCCTCGCCCCCCATCAGGATGTCGTGCTCCAGCATCAGCTCGCAAATGTGCTTGAAGCCGATCGGGGTCTCATAGATAGGTAGATCGTACTTCGACGCCAGCAGGTCGATCATGCGCGTGGTGGAAACGGTTTTCACCACCCCGCCGCGCACCCCCTTCCTTTCGTAGAGATGACGCAGCAGTACGGTGAAGATCCGGTGCGAGGAGAAGAACTCGCCGCGCTCGTCGACCGCGCCGATGCGGTCCGCGTCCCCATCCAGGGCAAGCCCCACCTGGTAAGCGCCGCTTAGTACCAGTTCCGATAATTCGCCCAGATGCTCCGCGATCGGCTCAGGCGGGTGCCCGCCAAAACAGGGATTTTCGATGCCATGGATTTCAACCATTCCCGGCACCAGATGCGGCAGGTACCCGCAACCGGCGCCGTACATCGGGTCCACCACCGCTCTTATTCCCGCTTTCCGGATCAGATCCAGGTCGACATACCTGCCGAGCTGGCTTAAATAAGGGGCGGCGGCATCGATGAGCTGCAGCATTCCCGATTCGAGCGCCTCGGCAAGGGTAACGGAGACCACGGGACGCGATGCTGCTATGTTGGCGGCCACCATGGACTCCAGAGTCTTGGTCGTCGTGGGGCGCGCAGACCCCCCGAAGGACTCCTTCACCTTGAAGCCGTTGTAGCGTGGGGGGTTGTGGCTGGCGGTGATCATCACGCCGGCGCCGGCTCCCCTCTCATGAACGGCCCAGGAAACGGCAGGAGTCGGGGCGTAGCCGTCGGAAAGCCAGACCTTGATGCCGTTACCGGCGGCAATGCAGGCAACGTGCTCGGCGAACTCGCGGGAGAGGAAGCGGCGGTCGTAACCGATCACCAGCCCCCGGTCGGCGAGCCCTTCTTTGTGCAGGTAGTCCATGGTTGCCTGGGCCACCAGAGAAAGGTTTTCAAAGGTAAAGGTGTCGGCGATCACGCCGCGCCAGCCGTCAGTACCGAATTGTATCTGCAACTTAGCCCCCTTGTAACGGATTGTTGGTGCGCCATTTTCCATGGCGGCGTGGCTTCTGTCAACCTTTTGTTCTGTTCCCTACCCTGAAGGGTTGACCGAAGAACCTGATTGGCTTATACATAAGGCAAACGAAACCAATTTAACAGGAGGATTTTAACATGCTTAAACGAATTGTCTGCCTGCTGCTTTTGGGGCTCTGCCTCGCAGGAAGCGCCCTTGCCGCCGACAAGAACCCGACGCTGGTCCTCGAGACGAGCCTCGGCAACGTGAAGGTCGAACTGTTCCAGAAGGAAGCACCGATCTCGGTGAAGAATTTCCTGGATTACGCGAAGAGCGGTTTTTATGACGGGACCATCTTTCACCGCGTCATCCCCGGGTTCATGATCCAGGGTGGCGGATTCACCAAGGACATGACCGTGAAGCCGGCCAACGCCCAGATCAAGAACGAGGCTGCCAACGGCCTCAAGAACGAGCGGGGGACCCTGGCCATGGCGCGCACCATGGTGGTCGACTCAGCCTCATCCCAGTTTTTCATCAACGTGGCAAACAACGAGTTCCTGAACCACCGGGAAGGCGGTCCTGCGGCGTACGGCTACGCCGTATTCGGCAAGGTGATTTCGGGAATGGACGTGGTGGACAAGATTGCCGCCACTCAGACCGGCAGGCAGCAGGGATTCTCCGACGTACCGGTGACGCCTGTTGTTATCAAGGCGGTGAAGGTCGTCAAGTAGAGAGAACGTTTGCTGAACCGCAAGTCATAACAAGAAAAGGGCGCCGTAAGGCGCCCTTTTCCGTTTCATGGGAATAAAAAATGGCGATTAGCAGCCACTTCAAGGGATCGACTTCCCTGGGCTAATCCCCGCTAAAGTAAACTCCCCCTCCCCTTCCAGGGCACTGCTGGCGATGCTTAAGTCCCCCCTGTGGAACAGGGGGGACGGCTCGCGTAGCGAGACAGGGGGGTTTTTGCCCGGACAAAACACCCCCCTGCCTCACTAACGTTCGGCTTCCCCCCTATTCCATAGGGGGGACAAGGGCCAAGGCCTTCCTACTTGTAACTCTTGCGCCGGAACAGGCCGGTTTTCAGGGAGGTGATCCGGTCCAGGAAGAGCAGGCCGTCCAAATGATCCATCTCGTGCTGGATGGCAATCGCCTCAAAGCCCGTGGCGCAGAACTCGCGCTGGGTGCCGTCGGGCTCGCTGAAACGCAAGGTGACCTCCGTGGCGCGCTCCACGTCCCCGGTGTAGTCCGGTACACTCATGCACCCTTCGCGCATGACGGCGCTCCCGCTAGACCCGACGATCTCGGGGTTCACCATCAAAAGGCGCCCGTGGTTATTCTCCTTACCGTGACGGTTCTTGGAGACGTCCACCACGCAAACCCTCAGGGGGACGCCGATCTGGGGCGCCGCAACCCCCACCGAGCCGGGTCCGGCCAGCATGGTGTCCACCAGGTCTTCGAGGAGCTGCAATACGTCAGGGTCGATTCGGTCCACCGGGGCACAGGCCGCTTTCAGGATGGGATCGGGATAGATAACAATAGTCTTAACAGCCATGGCTAGAGAGAGACCGGTGTGATGAGGCGCACCGAGATCTCCACACTCAACTCCTTTTTCAGATTTTCCAGTAGCTGCTTGGCGCCCTCGACGGTCATCCCCTGGGGGAGCGCCGCCTCCAGCATCAGCACGTAAACCGGTTCGGCGGGGCTGCCGATCAGCTTGGTGTTCAGGTCGGTGATGTTCACCCCGCGGTCGGCAAGCTCCCGGGTGATCCGGTACACGATCCCCGGCTTGTCGCTCCCGTAGACGGAGACCAGGCAAAGTTCCCCCTCCGGCTCGCGGTAGCAGACCTCGTCGTCCTTCAGGGACCGGATGAAGGCCGACAGGCCGTTGCCCATGTCCTTGGCGGCGAACTCCGTCTCCAGCCGCTTCTTGGAGAAGGGCTTTTCGTGGGAAACGATCAGGATCATGGCGAACTCGCCGCCCAGCATGGTGCAGCTGGAGTCCTCCACGTTGCAGCCGAGCGAGTAGAGCACCTGCGAGGTGTCAGCCACGATACCCGGGCGGTCCTTGCCGATGATGGTCACGGCAAAATGGGCCAAGCCTGCTTTGCGACAATCGTTCATGGTTCCCCCTCAAGTTTTCCTCAGTTTTTCATCAGTCCGATCCGACTGATCCGACCGATCCGACTGACAAAGCAGACTAGATTTTGTTGATAAAAACTTCCCGCGGCTTGCTGGTTCCGTCCGAGGGACCGACCACCCCTTCCTGCTCCATGCGCTCGATGATGCGCGCCGCCCGGTTGTAGCCGATGCGAAGCCGCCTCTGGATCATGGAGATGGATGCCTGCTTGGCCTCTGCCACCAGTGCGAGCGCGTCGTCGTAGCGCTCATCCATCTCCTCTTCCTCGCCGCCCGCACCCTTCTCGTCGCTCGCCTTCATCTCCAGGATCGACTTCTCGTAGACCGGCTTCCCCTGCTTCTTCAGGAACTCGACCACGCGCTGCACCTCGGTATCGGACACGAAGGCCCCGTGGGAGCGCTGCATCTTCGAGGTCCCGGGGGGAAGGAACAGCATGTCGCCGGCTCCCAAAAGGCTCTCGGCGCCGTTTCCGTCCAGGATGGTCCGCGAGTCGATCTTGGAGGAAACCTGGAAGGAGATCCTCGCCGGGAAGTTCGCCTTGATGAGGCCGGTGATGACGTCGACCGAAGGACGCTGGGTGGCGAGGATCAGGTGGATGCCGGCGGCACGCGCCATCTGCGCCAGCCGGGCGATGGACTCTTCTATCTCGCGGCCGGCGACCATCATCAGGTCGGCGAGCTCGTCCACGATGACGACGATGTAAGGGAGATGCCCGTGCTCCAGCACGTCTTCCTTCTCCAGGAAGGCCTGGATCGCCGCCTCGCGCTCCTCCATGTCGTCATGCTCTTCGTGCTCCTCGTGCTCGTCGAGCTCCTGCACCACGACCGCGCCGCGCGCCTTGTTGTCGGCGATCTCCTTCTCGCTTCTCTCCAGCTCCTTGTTGTAGGAGTCGATGTTCCGGACACCCTTGTCCGACATGAGCCGGTAGCGCCGCCCCATCTCCTCGACCGCCCACTTGAGCGCGAGTGCTGCCTTCTTCGGGTTGGTGACGACCGGCAAAAGCAGATGCGGAATCCCCTCGTAGACCGAGAGCTCCAGCATCTTCGGGTCGACCATGATGATCCGGACGTCGGTCGGGGTCGAGGTGTAGAGGAGCGAGAGAATCATCGTGTTGATGGCGACGGACTTGCCGGAGCCGGTGGCGCCTGCGACCAAGAGGTGCGGCATGCGCGCCAGGTCGGTCACCAGCGGGTTTCCCGCGATGTCCTTGCCAAGCGCCAGCGGGAGTTTCATCTTCCCCTTGTGGAACTCCTCGGAGTTGAAGATCTCCTTCAGGGAGACCATCTCCCGGTCCCGGTTGGGAAGCTCGATGCCGACCACACCCTTGCCGGGGATGGGGGCCACAATGCGGATGGAGTGCGCCTGCAGCGCCATGGAAAGGTCGTCGGAAAGTCCCGCGATCCGGCTCACCTTGATGCCGGGGCCCGGGGAGAACTCGTACATGGTGATGACCGGGCCGGGGCAGATCTCCACCACCTCGCCTTCGATCCCGAAGTCCTTGAGCTTTTTCTCCATGAGCCGGGCGTTCATGGTGAGGACTTCCCGGTCCTGCTTCTTCCCCGCCTCGGGGATCGGGTCAAGCAGGGAGAGCGGCGGAGTGCGGTAGTTGCCGTCGCTCTTGATGAACTCGAAGGCCTCCTGGACCGGAGCGCCCTTCTTCTCGTCCTTCTTCTTTTCCTTCTTGGCGAGCATGGTATTGACCGGAGGAGCGACGGCGGCCGGCTTGATGAGCGGGGCCGCGTGCGCCTTGGGCTTCTCGGTGACGACCCCCTTCTTGTCCTCAAGCTCCCGGTTCAGGGCGCTGCGCTGACGATAATTGCTCCACTTGGCGCCTACGGCCCCCACCCACCAGTTGCCGAACAGGATAAAGGAAAAGTGCGACAGCAGCATCGCGGAGGCCGCCAGCATCGGGAGCAGGATAAGGAGCGCGCCCACCTTGCCGAAGGCCTTTTTGAAGATCTCGGCTATCCCGTACCCGACGAAGCCGCCGGTCGGCACCTTCTGACCGGCGAGCTCGGTGAACTGCAGGTTGAAGGCGAAGATCCCCGCGACCGCCACCATCATGAGGGCGAAGCCGCCGATCTTGTAGGGGCGCCAGCGCACCGCATCCTGGCTGAAGGCCCGGTAGGCGAGGTAGATCAGCGTCGTGGGGACGAGGTAGGAGGCCAGGCCGAAGAGCTGCAGAAAGGCGTCGGCGAGCTGCGCGCCGAAACGGCCGCCGAGGTTGTGGGTCGCGGCCGCCGTGGAGAAGCTGTTGAAGGAGAGGTCCTCGCCGTTATAGGAGGCGAGCGCCACGCCGAGAAAAATCCCGGCGGCGCCGAGCGCCATGCCCCTCATCTCCTTGGTGACCTTCTCTTTTTTTTGAGTCTGCTCTTCATTGGTCATGGGTTACCTTGCTGGTTGTCGCCTTGATCGGACCGATCGGCCGGATCCGACTGATCAGTCCGATTTACATCTCCAAAATCAGCGGCAGGATGACCGGCCGCCGCTCGATGGTCTTGTTGAAGAAGCGGCGTAGCACCCGGCGCACCTCCAGCCTCACTTCGCTCCAGTCGGTCAAGACCTCGCGGTTCACCAGCGCAAGGGTGTCCAGCACGATCTTTTTCGCCTCGTCCAGGTACTGCTGGCTCTCATCCTCGAAGACGAAGCCGCGCGACACGATGTCCGGGCCGTAGATGATCTCGCCGGTCACCTGGTTGATCCCGATGATGACCACCACCATGCCGTCCTCGGAGAGGTGCTTGCGGTCGCGCAGCACGACGTTGCCGACGTCCCCCACTCCCTTGCCGTCCACGAAAACCCTGCCGGTTTCGACGCGGTCGACGATGCACGCCTCGCCGCCGGTAAAGAGGATCACGTCCCCGTTCACCGCCAAGATGCAGCGCTCCCTGGGAAGCCCCACCTTCTGGGCCAGCTGGCTGTGCTTCACCAGGTGCCGGTATTCCCCGTGCACCGGAACGAAGAAGCTCGGGCGCACCAGGTTGTGCAAAAGCTTCAGCTCCTCCTGGCTCGCGTGCCCGGAGACGTGCACCTCGGAGACCTTCTCGTGGATCACCTCGGCGCCGCGCCGGTACAGGTGGTTCATCAGGTCCGAGATGGTCTTCTCGTTGCCGGGAATGAAACGGGAGGAGAGGATGACGGTGTCCCCTTCCTCGAGCTTGATCTGCTTGTGGTCGTCCATGGCGATCCGGGTGAGCGAACTCATCGGCTCCCCCTGGCTTCCGGTGGTGATCATGCAGACCTGGTCCTTGCGGAGCCTCGCCATCTCTTTCAGGTCGACCAGCAGGCCGTCCGGGACCTGCAGGTAGCCGAGCTCCCGCGCGATCGTCACGTTGCCGATCATGGAGCGGCCGTTCAGCAGCACCTTCCGGCCGCATTTCGCGGCGGAATCCACCACCTGCTGCACCCGGTGGATGTTGCTGGAGAAGGCGGCGACGATGACCCGCCCGGTACAGCGCGGGAAGATCTCGTCGAAGGCCTCGCCCACCAGGCGCTCCGAGAGGGTGTACCCCTCGCGCTCAACGTTGGTCGAATCGGCAAAGAAGGCAAGCACACCCTCATCGCCGTAGCGGGCGAAGGTGGCGAGGTCGGTCAGTTCCCCGTCCACCGGGGTCTGGTCCAGCTTGAAGTCGCCGGTGTGGATGATCACACCCTCGGGGGAGCGGATCGCCAGGGCGCAGCCATCCACGATGGAATGGGCCACCCGGATGAACTCGACCTCGAAGGCCCCGATCTTAATTTTCTGGCGCGGCCGCACCACCCGCAGCTCGGTTTTGAAGTCGAGCTCGTACTCCTTGAGCTTCTCCTTCACGAACCCCAGGGTAAGGGCGGTCCCGTAGATCGGCGGATTGAGGTCCCTCAGCACATAAGGAAGCGCCCCGATATGGTCCTCGTGGCCGTGGGTGAGCAGGATGGCGCGTACCTTATCGGCGCGCTCGACCAGGTAGCTGGTGTCCGGGATCACCACGTCGATGCCGAGCATGTAGGGCTCCGGGAACATGAGGCCGCAGTCCACGATGACGATGTCGTCGCCGTACTCGAAAGCCGCCATGTTCAGGCCGATCTCGCCGAGACCGCCGAGTGCCACGAACTTCAGGCCGGTACTGACATCACTGATTGGGTCCACGGGGTATCCTTTAACTTGACGAGGAAAACAACAACTAGTACCCAATCCAGCTGGATCTTTCGGTAATGTCGGCCATCTAGTGTTTTCGTAGGTTGGCGGTGAACAGTCTCATCGTGAACCCCAACGGTGCAATGTTGGGGTTCACGATACAACCGTTCACCGCCAACCTACAGTTCGCAATAGTCGTTTAAGATGGACTGGGTGCTAGCCCTAACAGCGCCGTTCACCTAGCGGAGTCGAAGTGCAAGCAACCGCCTAGCGCACCTGCTGGCTGACAATCCGGGCTATCCGGGCGTCACACTTCCGGATCCATTCCTCACCCGGCGCGTAGATTCCGGCCACGGCATAGAAGGAACTCCTCAGCGAGCGATAGGCGATGAGCGCCCTCTGCTGGTCGCCGCGCTGCGCGGCCATTTCGCCGAGATCCCAGAGCCGCTGCGCCGCACGGTCCACCAACGGGCTGAACGGGGTGTACATGTGCAGCGCCGATTCGTACCCGGAAACCGCGGCGCCGAAATCCCCGGCCGCCATCCCCTGTTCTCCCTTGGCGAACTGGACATGTTGCCGGTATAAGGTGGCGCCCCAGATGAGGACGACCGAGACCAGCGCGATGAACGCCGCGTTTACTGCTATGGTTTTTATCTTTTCCATTTTTGCCGTCTGCCTTTTGTTGCAGCCTCGCCGGGAGGGAGTTAGCCTTGGAAGAATTCGGGTACGCAGATCAGCAACGCGCCCAAAAGGGCCGCCACCAGACCGGCCAGCACGGCGAGAGCCGCCAGAATGTCGAACGGGCTTTTCAGCCGGTGTGCCGCCGGAAGCCCCCAGCAAATCAGAGCGATCCCGCCCAGCGCCATGCCCGCATAAACTATCATCATTCAGTGAACCTCCAACCCTGCAGCAACCGCCTGACGCACCCGCTCCATCAGTTCCCCCTCCGCCACACCCGCCGTCGCAATGGGCGGGGCAAAGCGGACGCTGATGGTCCCTGGATGTAATTCAAGGCGGTTACGGGGGTTTCTCTCCATGCTGCCATTAATAGTGAAGGGAACGATCGGAACCCCGGCCCGCGCGGCGAGCAGGAATGCCCCGCGCTTGAAGGGGAGCAGCGCGCCGTCCTTGGTCCGCGTCCCTTCCGGGAAGATCACCACGCTGGTCCCGGCGGCGATGTGATCCGCTGCCAATCGCATGCTTTTGAGCGCCTTTCTCCCGTCGGAGCGGTCGAGCGGGATGTATCCCGCGCGCCTCATGGCGCTTCCGAAGACCGGCACGTGGAACAGTTCCTCCTTGGCGACCCAGGAGAAGGTGCGCGGGATCGCCCTGCAGAGGGCGTGGATGTCAAAATTCCCCTGGTGGTTCCCCATGTAGATGACCGGGCCATCGGTCGGCACCAGTTCCAGTCCGGTCACGACCAGGCGGATCTGCGCCATGCGCAGACTCCAGAGGCTCCAGAACCGGGCGCAGGCATGACCCGAACGTCCGCTGCTGTCAACCAGCCCCGAAATGACGGCGCAGATGGAACAAAACAGGGTAAAGGGAACCAGAAAAAGGAGGTAGATTCGTGCTCGCAACATCATACACTCCTTAAGGTAAATCCCGGTTAAGTTACTTTTTTTTCCCCATAGAGTCAAACCAATTATCGCTTGCCAGCACCGCGTGATTTCCCTGCACTTCCACACCAAAGCAGGGTTGCACTCAAAGAGAGAAAAAATGTCAGTGTCATCATCTTCCGGCATGCCTTGGGATTGTAGTACGGAGGGGATATGGGCAAGGGGCTTCAGGTCATCTCGTTGATGGTTTTGCCAAACCGGTTCAGCGAAACCGCAAAAAGCACGCCGCTGATCACGGCCAGAGCGATGAACTGCGGCCAGACCACATCAAGGCCGGCCCCGCGAAAAAGGATGGCCTGGCCGAGTGCGACGAAGTGAGTGGTGGGCGCCGCCTGCATCAGCTTTTGCACAAATACCGGCATGCTCTCGCGCGGGGTTGAACCACCCGAAAGCATTTGCAGGGGCAGCAGGATCAAGACCGAAAGCATGCCGAATTGCGGCATGGAACGCGCCAGCGTGGCCATGAAGATTCCCATGGATGTGGTGGCGCAGAGGTGCAGCGCGGCACCGGCCAGAAACAGCAGCACCGAGCCTGCGATCGGCACCTGCAACACCCCCTGCACGACGAACACCAGTGCGATGGCTGCTGCCAGCAGCACGACCAGCCCCATCGACCAGACTTTGGCCAGCATGATCTCCGCAGGAGTAACCGGCATTGCCAGCAGGTGCTCGATGGTGCCGTGCTCCCTCTCGCGAATGAGCGCCGCTCCGGTCAGGATAATCGACAACATGGTCACATTGTTGATGATCTCCATCAGGGCACCGAACCAGGATTGCTCCAGGTTGGGGTTGTAGCGCGTCCGGAGTGCGAGATCCACCGGCGGCACAGCGCTCCCCCGGTAACGCTGCACGAATTCACTCACTTCGCCCAGCACCATCTGCTGGATGTAGCCGCTGCCGGCAAAGGCCTGGCTCATGCGCGTGGCGTCGACGTTGAGCTGGATTGCCGGGGACTTCCCGGCCAGCACGTCGCGCTGGAAGCCGGGCGGGATATCCAGCGCGAAGGTGTAATCCCCGGCATCCATCCCGGCATCGACTCCGGACAGGGGGATCAGCGCGGGCTGGTTGAAACGCGGCCCGTAGAAGGAGGCCGCGATGCGCGCCGACAGCGGCGAACCGTCCTCGTCAACGATGGCGATCGGCGCGTGGTGCAATGTCTCCGGCATCGCCGTCGCCGCAACATAGATCGACGCCGTGAACATGTAGACTATCACGATGAGCATGGTCGGGTCGCGCGCCAGGCTCCAGAGTTCCTTCACGCCCAGCCGGTAGATGGTGGCCCCATGCCCCATGGTCAATTCTCCTGTTTTTTCAGCAGCATGATCGACAGACCCAGTATTACCGGCACCGAGACCAGCAGCGGCCAGAACGAGGCTTGCAGATCGGCAAAGCCCAGGGCCTTGTTGAAGACGCCGCGGCTGATGGTGAGAAAGTGCGAGGCCGGATAGATGCGCCCGATGAATGCGCCGAAGCCTTCCAGGGAGGAAACCGGGTTCAGCATCCCCGCGAACTGGATCGCCGGTATCATGGTGCCGATCATGGTCAGGAACAAGGCGGCAATCTGGCTGCGGGTGAAGGTGGAGATCAGCAGGCCGAAACCGGTGGAAAAGGTCACGAAAAGCAGCGCCCCCGCCGCCAGCGCCAGAAAGTCACCCTTGACCGGCACGCCGAACACCGTGACCGCCAGCAGGGTCATCAACCCGAAGCTGAACATGCCGAGCACGATGTAGGGGAGCTGCTTGCCGAGGAGAAACTCGCTGCGGGTGACCGGGGTGACGTAGAGATTGATGATCGATCCGAGCTCCTTTTCGCGCACGACGGAGAGCGCGGTCAGCATCGCCGGGATCATCAACAGGAGCATCGGCACGACCGCCGGCACCATCGCCGGCAGGCTCCTGACGTCGGGGTTGTAGCGAAAACGGGTCTCAACGGTCGCCGGCCCGACGGCCGCGTCCCGGCCCAGACGTTCTCGTGACAGGTTCAAAAGCCAGTTCTGATGCATCCCCTGCACGTAGCCCTGCACCGTCTCGGCGCGCTGCGGCATGGCGCCGTCCACCCAGGCCCCGATCTGCACGGCGCTGCCGCGTTCCACGTCGCGGCCGAAGCCGGGCGGAATCTCGATGGCCAGCGATAGTTCGCCCGCCCGCATGCGTTGATCAAGTTCAGCGTAATCGTGGATCGGCGCTTTCTCTATGAAGTAGCGCGAGCCGGACAGATTGAGCGCATAGTTCTGGCTCAGCACGCTCTGATCGAGATCAAACACGGCATAGCTCAGGTTTTCCACGTCCATGTTGACGCCGTAGCCGATGACGAACATCAGGATGGCCGTCCCCAGTAGCGCCATGGTGGCTCGTACCGGGTCGCGCCGCAGTTCCAGCGTCTCGCGCCGGGTGTAGCTCCCGGCGCGGCCCAGACTGAAGAAGGATCTGCGGGCCCTCGCGGCAGGCGTTGGCGCTGGCGGCGCCTTGGCATCGACCACCGGCAGGGTGGCGTCGCTCGCCTCGGCCGCTTTCAGATAGCCGATAAATGCCTCTTCCAGGGTGGCGGCTCCCTGCAGGCGCACCAGTTCGGCCGGGGCGTCGGTGACCAGTACCTTGCCCGCGTTCATCAGGGAAATGCGGTCGCAGCGGCCGGCTTCGTTCATGAAGTGGGTGGAGATGAATATGGTGACCTGGTCGAGGCGCGCCAGGTCGATCATCAGTTGCCACAGGGTGTCCCGGGCAATGGGATCCACACCCGAGGTCGGCTCGTCAAGGATGAGCAAATCGGGTTTATGCACCATGGCCACGGCCAGGGAGAGACGCTGGCGGATTCCCAGGGGGAGGTTGTCGGGCATGGCATCGGGCACCAAGCCAAGACCGAAGCGCTGGATCATCTCGTTCACCCGTTCGGGGATCTCGGTTTCCGGCACCTGGAACAGGCGGGCATGCAGTACCAGGTTTTGCCGCACGGAGAGTTCCGAATAAAGCGAGAAGGATTGGGACATGTACCCGACGCGCCGGCGCGTGGCTATGTTGCGGGAATTGACCTCCTGCCCGAAGAGCGCTGCGTGCCCTGCGCTGGCCGGCAGCAGGCCGGTCAGCATCTTCATGGTGGTGGATTTGCCGCAGCCGTTGGAGCCGATGAAACCGAAAATCTCGCCCCGTCGGATGCGAAAATCGACATGGTCAACGGCGACGAAAGCGCCGAAGCGCATGGTGAGGCCTGTCGCCTCGATGGCGATTTCGGCGTTAGCCACATCGGCCAGGGGCGGCAAGCTCACCTCGTGGTGGCCGCGACGCTTTTCCTCCGGCAGCAGCGCAATGAAGGCGGCGTCCAGCGAGTCGCTCCCGGTGCGTTTCAGCAGCTCGTCCGGGGTATCGGTAGCCAGCACCCGCCCCTCATCCATTGCCACCAGCCAGTCGAAGCGCTGCGCTTCATCCATATAGGCGGTGGCCACGATCACGCTCATGCCGGTGCGCCCGCCGCGGATGCGCTCGATGAGATCCCAGAACTGGGCACGGGCCAGCGGGTCGACGCCGGTGGTCGGCTCGTCGAGGATCAAGAGGTTCGGATCGTGAATCAGCGCACAGCACAGCCCCAGTTTCTGCTTCATGCCGCCGGACAGCATCCCGGCCGGCCGTGACAGGAAGGAAAAGAGCCCGGTGCTTCGGGTCAATTCATCGATGCGGCGGCGCCGCTCGCCCTTGTCGTGGCCGAACAGGCGTCCGAAAAATTGCAGGTTCTCCTCCACGGACAAGGTCGCGTAGAGATTCTTGCCCAACCCCTGCGGCATGTAGGAGATGTGGGGGCAGACACTTTCCCGGTGGCGCGCCCCCGCCATGTCCCCACCGAGCACCTGCACGCTCCCCGACTGCACCTTGCGGGCGCCGGCCAGTAGCGCCAGCAGGCTCGACTTGCCCGCTCCATCCGGTCCCAGCAGGCCAATCATGCGACCGGCCGGCAGGTCCAGGTCAATGGTGCCCAGCGCCACAACCTTGCCGTAGTGCAGACTCACACCCTGTAAGCGGGCGACAGGAGCTGCGGAATCGGCTGCAGGTTGGGGTCTCATAGTTTTGGTTTAACTTGGAGATGGGCCGGCCACGGGAGGGCGGGATCCATCCGTAGATAGGCCATGCCGGGAAGCCCGGTCTTGACTTGCGTGATATGTTTTCTGAGCAGATCCGGGGGGATCTGCGCCCGGACCCGGAACATCAACTTCAGGCGTTCACTGGCAGTCTCCACGGTTTTGGGGGTGAACTGGGCCACATCGGCGACAAACGACACCCGCGCCGGTATGACATACTGGGGCGCGGCGTCGAGGACCAGCCGGACCTCGGTGCCGAGTGCGACGACTCCCACGGCAGCCGTTGACAGGAAAAAAGTCATATAGACGTCGCTTAAGTCAACCATGCTAAGTACCCGGCCCCCGGCCGCGACGACTTCGCCGGGCTGGGCCACGCGATACTGCACCCGTCCTTCACGGGGAGCCTTGAGTGCGCTGTCCTTGATATCGGCCTGGATGCGTTCGACCGTTGCCCGCGCGGCTTCGACGGCCGACTGGGCGCCGGCAATCCCGGCGCGGGCCGTCACGACGGTCGCGCCGGCGGCGGCCAGTTGGGCGCGAGCCGCACTGACCGCGGCAACGGAGCTTTGCACCTTCGCGCTGTCGTCGTCCGCCTCCTGCTGCGACGTGGCAGCTTCGGACGCCAGGGTGAGCGAGCGCTGCGCCCGTTTCCGGGCAACGCCCAGCTCAGCCTCGCGTTGCCTGACCAGCGCCAGCGCCGCCTCTTTTTCGCTGCCGCGCTGGACCAGTTGGCTGCGGTTTGTCTCGACCGTGCTCTGCGACTGTTTCAGCTCCGCCTCGGCCTGCCTGCGCTGGGCTTCAAGAACTTCGGTGTCCATCAGCGCTATGACCTGACCTGCGCTCACCAACTCCCCCTCACGTACCAAGACATCCTTTACCCGGCCGGCAGTCTTAGTGGCAACACCGATTTCGACCGCCTCAATGCGGCCATTGCCGCTGACCAGACCTTTGTTTTTGTCCTCCTTGCCAAAGAGCAGCCAGGCGGCGCTGCCCAAAGCGGCGAGGATAAGTATGGCGATGACAATGATCAGCCATTTTTTCCGTTGGGAGGCCATTGGCTTCTTGGAGTCGCCAGCAACTTCCGATTTTGAAACCTCTGCAGCTTCCGGTGCGGGCGCGGTTGCAGTTTCCGATCGGGGCCCGGCCGTGGGGCCGGCTTTAGGCTTGGCTGTTGCCACCGGTGCTGGTTCATCCGCCCCAGATTCTGGTATCTTCTTGCCGGTGACGGCCTTTTCTGACTCAACAATCGCAGGGCCTTTTCCAGGCTCCTGCTGCGCCCTCTCCCACTCCTCGGCAGCTCGAACACTCTGGCGCCCCAACTCCTCGTAGAGTTCGTGGACCTGCTTGACGATCTGCAGTGTAGCATCGGGCGGCGGCGCCCCTGTGGCTTTTGGCTTGGATATCACGTCAGCTTCAGTCGTTTGCTTAAGGTCAGCTTCAGGCGTCGGCTTTACCTCAGCTTCAGGCGTCGGCTTTTCCTCAGGTTCAGGCGTCGGCTTTAGGTCAGCTTCACCCTTAGGCTCGGTGGGGGCTTCCGGCTGGGAGTTCTTGCTCATAGTGCTCGCTCCGTAGTTTCATGGCGCATGCGGCGCCTTCGAGGTATTGCCCGTATCCGTGGCCCCGCCGCCGAGAGCCGCATAAAGGTTGACACTGCTGGAGATCAGCGCGCGCCGTACCTGCACCAGGGCCTGCTCGGCGGCAAAGCGGTCTCGTTCGGCATCCAGCACCTCAAGGTAAGGCGCCGCGCCGTTTTGATAGCGTAACCCGGCAAGGCTGGCGCGCTCTGTCTGGGCCGCCAGGGTCGCCTGCTGGGCCGCGGCCTGCTCGGTTAGCCAGTGACGCGCGGCCAACGCGTCGGCCACCTCCCGGAAGGCCACTTGAATAGTTCGTTCATAGTCGGCCACCGCAAGGTCCCGGCGCGCTTGAGACACCTCAAGGTTGGCCCGGTTGCGGCCGCCGTCGAAAATGGGGAGTGTCAGACTTGGCGCGATACTCCAGAGAGTGCTCCCCGGACCAAAGAGACTGCCCAGTTCAATGCTGGCGGTGCCCAGATTGCCGGTCAACATAATGCGTGGCAGAAAGGCGGCACGGGCGGCGCCGATATTGGCGTTGGCCGCCTTCAACCGATGCTCGGCGCCACGCACGTCAGGACGATTAAGCAGCAAGTCCGAGGGGAGCCCGGCGGAGAGGACCCGTATAAAGCCCTGTTCGATTTGTGAGAGCGGCCGGCTCTCCTGGGAAACGACGGGGGCGCCGACCAAGAGGGTCAAGGCATTGCGGTTTTGCTCCCGCTGCAATTGTAGTGATGCCTGGTCGGCCCGCGCCTGGTTCAGCAGCGCTTCTGCCTGGGACGCATCCAGCTTGGACGCATACCCGACCTCATAGCGTCGTTTAGCGATGCGATAGGAATCCTCACGGGTGGCAAGGGTTTGCCGGGCAATGGCTATTTGCTCGTCCAGTTCCCGCTCAATAAGATACGCAGTGGCAACCTGCGCTATCAGGTTGATGACGATCGCTCTGCGCGCCTCTTCCGTCGCAAGGTAGGATTCCAGCGCTGCGGTCGAGAGGCTGTGCACCCGGCCCCAGAAATCCAGCTCCCAGGCGCTGAGATTCAGGGTGGCCTGGTATTGGTTGGCAATAACAGCTTGTCCGGTGGGCGACAGGACGGCAGGCACCCGTGACCGGTTGGCCGTAGCCTCGGCATCGAAGCCGGGCAGTCGGTCGGCTCGCTGGATGCCGTAGAGACCACGGGCTTCGGCCACACGCTGCATTGCGCTGTGCAGGTCGCGGTTGTTCTCGAGCGCCTGGTCGATCAGTTCCCGAAGCCTGGCATCCGTGAAGAATTCGCGCCAGCCAATTTGGTCGATACGCAGACCAGCCTCAGTCGCTGCAGCATTCTCTCCCGGAAAGGTGGCCGCAGTGGGTAAGGCAGGACGCAGATAAGAAGGGGCAAGCGAACACCCGGTCAACCCCGAAAGAAATGCTCCCAGCAAGATCGTTCGAATCTTCATCCCATATGCCTCAAAAACATGAACTGCGTGATAAAGGACCAGGTCGCTCAGAGGCTGATGCCTGGATGAGCTTCGGTGGCTGGAGAGCTGGAGTAAGTGCAGTCCAGCAGACTCTCGGCCCCGGCCCTTGAAGGGTGGAGGGTTCACTGCGTAGCACTAATCAGGTATAAATAAATATCCACCAATATGTCATAGCAAAGGGCTTGCCAATAACAGTTGGAGAGCAGGGAGGCGATTTATCTCGTAGTAATAGGTGGTTATAGTGAGAGGAAGTAACTGTGGATGAGTGTAAAATCATGGGTGCACCTCACTATTTGGTAGAACGGTAATATACGGCAGCTAGGAGACGGCGCCTGGTTCTGGCCCCACTGGTCAGATACCTGCGTCCCATACCATGGCGGCCCCCCTATGGGTCCGGATTAAGTTACTAGAGGCCGTAACATTCCCAACATTCAGAAATGGTATCCCACCAGTGTGACGAAGCTCGCATTTAGGTCTGTTGCGCTGACAGGGCTGGAGTCGGCAGCGCCCAGCAGCTTTTTGACCCGGACATCACCCGACACGAACCAGTTTTTACCAATCGAATACGTGGCATTAAGCCCAATGCTGGCGTCCTTCATCCCCGCTTTAGCCTGGTAGCTCGGAAACCGCGAACGTGCCGACTGTTCCGGGGTAACCCCGAAATATTCGTTCATATATCTGTCGTTGGCCCAGGTCGTGCCGATCTTAGGCGTCAGTCGCCAGTTTTGGTTCAGCTGATAAGGCATTGAAAGGCCGCCCTGGACGAGTACACCGTCGTTATTGCTGCCGAACAATTTGGTGACTGAGGCGTCGAGTACGACCGTAGGAATATTTTCCCAAAGGTGCAGGTCGTAAGAGGCAAATGCTTTGAGGCCAACGGCCGAGTTGATAGTGCCCATCCCTTCCAGCCGATGATCACCAGATGACATACCGAACACGTTTTTGCCGTTATCCTTGCGGCCCGTGTCATAAGTCAGGCCTGCTCCGTAGCGCAGCCCCCCGGTCTTGTGGAAAATCGAGAGGCCTTCGATGCCAAGCGACACAGTATTGCGCCAACTGATGACGAGCATCGGTATCGGAATGGCGAGATAATGCGTGCTCCCTTCATAAACCGGAGCAGCTACGGCGCCGAGTCCCAGCACAGCATCCCAGTCACTTTTGCCTTCTTTTCCGTAGTTCTCCGCCTGCGCCAAAGCCGGGACTGAAAGGTACATTGCGACTGCAATTGCAAAGGTAGTCATCGGTTGACCTTTGTGCCCATTTTTAAAAACCGTTTTGTTCTCCGCTTGCTTGGTACTCTTCAACACAGCCCTCCCCCCAGACGTCGTTATCATGAATTCATTCCCTCCCGGCGGGAAGGTGCTCCAGCCGTCGTACGCATTTCCTGGGACCAGCTCACTTTTCCCGACCAAGCTCACACTCAAGGCCATAGGCCGCCAGGAAGACCTGAACCGCACGCGCGGCTAGTTCCGGGATCGTTTCAGAAGGGAGCTCCGGCGGAAACCCAATGGGGCCGCTCCAGGTGATCTCAGCTTCGTACAGAGCCAACAGTTGCTGCGCCGCCACCCGGGCGTTCCTGACCTTGAGACGGCCTGCTTCCGTGGCGGCGCTCAGGTAGGCTTCAATTGTCTTCACCAGTTGCTCGTTACCCAATTCCCAAAAGCGTTCCGCATCGACTCGGTCGGTCATGGTTGCCGCGATGAGGCGCTTGAAGGCATATGCTTCCGGCGAATCTACCGCGGCGATAAAGTGCTCTCCAAACCGCATCAGCACCGGCCCGGGGTCCTCAGCTGCGAGTGTTGGCAGCTCCATCAAAGCAGCTTGAATATGGCTCACCAGCGTTCCCCCGATCTTGTGCATGATGGCGCCCATGAACAGTTCAGCTTTCGAGGGGAAGTAGCTATAAAGCGTCGGCTTGGAACAGACGCTGCGCTCTGCGATCTCGGCCATCGAGGCACGCTCGTATCCCATTTCCATAAAGACCTCTGCTGCCGATCCCAGGATGGCCTCGCGTTTCGCTTCCGTACGCACTCTCAATTATTGCCTCCCCACATCTTTTCTTTACCAGCAAGTTTATTATTACCTGATATCGGCTCCGCGTCAAATCAAAGATGAACCCACCGGTTACCTTTTCCGGAAATGGGTATATACACACGGAAGGTTCAGATGCACAGCACTGGAACTCGGCTTTTCCTGGCTGCCTTGACCGTCGCTGGTCTGGGGGCGCATGGGACACCTTTCGGCCTTCCTCCTGAATAGTCATCCTGGTATCTCTGCGGGATAGCCAGCGCACAGAATCATCGGCGTCCCTTCGCCCCAATGCTGCCCGGGAGCAAAGGCAGGCCCGGGAGTGCCGGTGGGGAACCGGGCTGTGGACCTTAACACTAACCAAGAAAATAGTACTTTGCGGTACGGGAAATTTGATGTAGCATCAGCAATCCGATAGAGACCTATTTAAGTGACACTAACAATTAGCAATTGGCACTAACTTTTGGCGTGTGACATAGGCAATTGGCAAGTGACACTAACGTTTGGCATATTACAAAAAAAGGAGAACACTAGATGGCCAGTCTCAATAAAGTGATGCTCATAGGAAACCTGGGCAAGGACCCCGAGGTGCGCTACACAGCAGGCGGCACCGCCGTCGCCTCCTTCTCCCTCGCCACCTCCGAGAAGTTCAAGGGAAAAACCGGCGAGTGGGAAGAGAAGACCGAATGGCACAACATCACCCTTTGGGCGCGGCTTGCCGAAATAGCTGGCGAGTACCTCTCCAAGGGAAAGACCGTATATATCGAAGGGCGCCTGCAGACCCGCAAGTGGCAGGACAAGGAAGGGAAGGATCGCTACACGACGGAGATCGTCGGCGAGAAGATGCAGATGCTTTCGGGCAAAGGTGAAGGCGGCGGGAACAGCGGCGGCGGACGTCCGGCGCAGCGCCCGGCCCAGCAGGAGCACAGCCAGGGGAACTCCTACGAAGAGCCGGTATTCAACCCGGATGACGAGATTCCATTTTGAGGATCAGTAATTTAGTTTTTGTTGAATAAAAAGCCCCAGCCCTTGTGATTACAGTGCGTTGGGGCTTTTTTTGTGTTGAAATAAAGATTGACAGAGACATCAGATTTGGTTAGTATTAATTTTG
>Ga0209123_1000658_pt1 | contig 41408 bp, 42 predicted proteins | sample BarGraIncu00431A_FD_184500 | JGI IMG/M metagenome (GOLD analysis project Ga0209123, IMG submission 184500) | Arctic peat soil microbial communities from Barrow, Alaska, USA - Barrow Graham LP Incubations 004-31A (SPAdes) (version 2) | ecosystem: Environmental > Terrestrial > Soil > Wetlands >...
TAAACATTTCCTTCTTGCGGTCGGTAATCTTCAGAAATTTACCCTCTTCCAGAATGCCGATATCCCCGGTATGAAACCAACCCTCTTGATCCATCACTTCCGTAGTCAATTCAGGCGCCTTGTAGTATCCCTTCATCACCCCGGGACCTTTGCAAAGTATTTCACCGTCGTCGGCAATTTTCAATTGTACATTGCTCAAAACCTCACCGACAGTACCAATTTTCATGACACCGGTTGATGGATTGTTGACTGCAATTACAGGTGACGTTTCGGTTAACCCATAGCCCTCAAGGTTAATCATTCCAGCCATTCCGAGCGCTCTGGCAATGCGAGGCTGAAGGGCTGCACCGCCGGAGGCAATATATATAATATTGTTACCCAGTGCTTCTCTCCATTTGGAGTAGATCAGTTTATCAGCTATTTTAATCCTGAGTTTTAGGAAGAAATCATATTCCTTGTTGTATTCAAAATGACTGGTTAGCCTGAGTGCCCAGAAATAAATCAGTTTTTTAATTCCCGTTAGCTCATTCCCTTTTGAAACAAAACCATCATAAATCTTTTCTAGTAGTCTTGGTACCGAATTAAACATGTGCGGCTTGATTTCCTTGATGGATGACATAATCTGGGCAAGGTTGCCGACATAATAAATACCCATTCCTTTGTATTGAAAGTGGTAATTCACGCTGCGTTCATAAACATGACAGAGGGGCAGGAAACTGATTACGTGGTGATCTTTGCCCAAATGGTGCATTGTTACGTGTTCCAGAAAGTTGGATACCAGGTTGGTATGGGTCAACATCACTCCTTTGGGAATTCCTGTGGTTCCTGAAGTATAAATGATCGTTGCCAGAGCTTCAGGATCAATGTCATTTTTAATTTGCTCCAATTGTTCTGCCAATAGCGTTTTTTGGGTTTCACCAAGCCGAATTAGCTCTTCCACATTGGCAACTCCTTCAATTTCTTCAAATGAATAGAGGTGAGTAATTTTGGGCAATTGGGAAGAAATAGGACTTAACTTTTCGTACAGTTTTTTATCACCTACAATAAGAGCTTTAATTTCAGCATGTTCCAAAATATAACTATACTCTTCATCGCTGATGGTCGGATAAATCGGAACATGGACAATACCCGTCATGGCCATTGCCATATCGGCAAAATTCCATTCAGGACGATTGGTGGTAACGGTTGCTATTTTATCGCCTTTCTTAAATCCTTGATACATAAGGCCCATTGCCAACTGATGTGATTTCTCAACATACTGTGCCGTGCTATATACATACCAATCATTGTTATTTTTTCCACCCAAAGCATCCGGTCGAGGTAACTCAAGTAGTATGCGCTGCAATATGTCAAATGTTCTTTTTACCTCAATTGCCATGATTAATTAGTTAGCTTAGAATAAATTTGGTGACCTTAAAGATAGAACTATTATTACTTTAAGCCTACTCCGAAATGTTTAAAGTTTAATCGATTCCATAAAATTAACTAATATCCTTCTTCAAATACAATATTTTTTTTCTTTAAATTGGAAATAGACATGATTCCTGCAACCAAACCAACAATTACAAACACCGACCAGTGAACCGATTCGATTGATCCACGACCGTAGGAATGCATTCCACTCAGGTAATAATTTACCCCAAAATAGGTCATTAATACGGATGTAAAACCAAGCACGGAAGCAATTGTGTAGGTATATATTCCTGTCAATGAGGGAATCATGCGCATGTGAGCAATAAAGGAATAAACGACGACTGTTATCAGAGCCCAGGTTTCTTTTGAATCCCAACCCCAGTAACGTCCCCAGCTTTCGTTGGCCCATACGCCTCCCAGAAAAGTGCCAACGGTCAACATATACAATCCAATGGTAGCTGACATTTCACTGATGGTTGTGAGCTGAAGAATAAATCTTTTGATGTTTGCAGTATTGTCCTTGTTGCTGATACAATAAAGAATCAACACCAGCAATCCGAGGAAAGCAGTCAGTCCTAAAAAGCCATAACTGGCTGTAATAATGGCCACGTGGATCATCAGCCAATATGAATTCAAAACAGGCACCAGGTGCGTTATTTCAGGATTCATCCAGTTAAGATGCGCCACAAATAATATAATCCCAGACAGCATAGCCCCTGTGGCAATCACAAATGGGTATTTCCGTCCAAATATCATACCAGCCAGCATTGTAGCCCACGCAATATACACCATTGATTCATATCCATTGCTCCAGGGAGCATGACCCGAAATATACCACCGCAAAATTAGTCCGGCTGTATGTATTAAAAATCCAAGTCCAATGACTGATAAAAACATAATGCCTAGTCTGGAACTCATGGACTTTTGTCTGAAAATATTGACAAATAATACAATCAGCATGATAAAGCCTACTGATAAATACAACGGGAAAACTCTTTTGAATGGATTGACTTTATTATAAAAAATCTCGATGCTTTTATGGTTCTCGTCAGGCAAATAACTGCCGCCGAATTTCTTCTGATATGCGGCTATACTGGCAATAATTTGACTACCAGATATAGTTCCTTTACCGTTGATCGATTCTTTCAACAGTTCAAACCCACGGTTTATAAATAGAGAATCAGCACTTGCCAAACCTGTTGGAGTACTTCCTACGGCAATCCATTTAATTTCTTTAGTAGGACCTGGAAATAATGCAAACATTTCGCCCTTGATAATCATAAAACAGATTGCTATCCTTTCATCCACATTGATGATTTCTTTTTCGAATACATTTCTTAATGCCGGGGCTTTTGCGAAGGAAGCCTTTACCTGTCCAAGTAATTTATAATCTCCTTTTTCATCAAAAAATGCTGTCAGTTGAGCCCTGGTTCCAGTTACGCCCAAAATTCCTTTGAGTTGATCGTTGGCAACGCTTACCAGTGCAACATTTCTCCACTGTTCGGGAAAAAGGTGTAATCCCAGGATGACCTCTTCAGGTGAACGACCATCAAAATCGGATTGCCGACTTACTTTTCTCAGTATTTCTGAAACCATTGTTGAAACAGGTTCAATGCGCCCATCGGAACCCTGTATCCATAATTTAGAAAAGTCTTTTAGAAATGCCTCATCCATCTTTGGTATCGAAGCAATTTCAGAATCATTGGCTGAAGCCTGACTAACATTTATCAAAAAGAAAAGTGTAATTATTGGAATGGTTGCGACCGAATATTTTTTCAATCTGACAACCAATGAATGAAAGTGAGAGGTTTTGCTGAACAAAGCCAATACGAATCCCAGACCCAGCAATGAATATCCGAGGTAAGTTACATCAGTGCCCAGACCATCGGCATTCACTGAAAGAATAGTTCCTTTTTCATCCTGATCATAGGACGACTGGAAGAATTTATAACCACGGTAGTTGAGGGTATTGTTCATAAATACTCTTTCGTTTCGTGTGATGTTTTTCTCTTTGTCATTTAAAACCAATTCACTTGCAAAGGAGGCTGGACTTTCGGACCCCGGATATTTTTCCAGTTGAAAATCAGTCAGCTGCAAAGAGAATGGGAGGTAAAGAGGAATGGATCCATAGGTGAATTCAATGTTAGAATTACCAACTTTTGCTGAAAATGATTCACCCTTCATACCGTGAATTCCCATCACATTCACCATCTGTTTAACCGTTCCATCGTTCACTTCCAGAATCACCGCATCTTCCATGACCTTATCTGCAGGGTCTTTTGAAACTTGCATCATGGCTTCGGGATAAAATTTTTTAACCAAAAGCATATATTCATCAATGGCATATACATGCATCGGTTTAACAGCTAGGACTTCATTGGGGTTAAGCTGAACAGATTCGCCACCAGTCATGGATCGCAGTTCAACTGGACGATCAGAAACCATCATTAGACTATCGCCTCTATTGAGAAACTGGACATTTGAACCCGGGGAATCAAACCCAATGGTGAGCGTCCCAAGATCAACTTTGTTTCCTTTTGCGAACACTAAATTTTCTCTTCCCTGACCAGTTGTTAATACAAAATCAATCATTGCGGAGCCGGAAGGATTTTCAGCAACTGAACGAATGGCGTTCTTGATAAATCCAACAGATTTTACCTGCACCTCACGACCTTCCACTTTCAATTTTTCATTGATGTGTCGGTATGAAAACTCAGACATAAGTACCGGTAGATCAATGGTTTGATCAGCTGTTTTAATGGTCAGATAATCATCGGAAGAAAGTATAGAATTGGAAGATTGCCCTTCACGGATGTGCATCATGCCTTCGAAACTGATGTATCGGGTAATTGCAGCCCCTATCAAAATAATAATAAACGAAATATGAAACAAGCCAACGGCAATCCGACGACGGGTATACATTTTACGCCTGACAAAGTTAACCAGCAAATTAACGGCCAAAAGAAACAGGATCATACTAAACCAAAATGACTTATATATCAAGCCTTGTGCAACTTCGGTACCGTAACTACTTTCAACAAAAGTTGCAATAGCCATAGAGAAAGCGAGGATCAACAACAAGAAACCCATAAATGGGAATGACAAAAGGAAGTTCAGAAATCTCTTCATTCAAATTAATATTAGAAACACTTATCTTATATTTGTGAATACAAAATATACATGAGTTCACATTACAGAAGATATAACAGCGGGAAGTATCTTTGGTTGACAGGAACAGAATATATTTGACTTTCAATTCCAATAATTGGGAAAACAATTCAATTTCGCAAATAAAACCATTATATTTGTGTAAAGAATTAAAATATAACAATATGAGTACTAATACAATAAAAGAACAATTTGAGGAGTATTTGCCTTTATTGTCCAACAAGCAACAAACTTTGTTGTTAGAAATGGTCAAAAGCTTTTTAAACGTTGATAAAGATCTTAAACGAATTACCCGCAAAACATATAATCGAGAAATAAATGAAGCTGTTACCCGAATTGAAGAAGGAAATTTTGTTACACATGAAGGTGCATTGAAGGAATTATCTAAATGGTAAAACACATGACAGTTGACCTTTTAGCCGTTTGCAGAAAATTAAAATGATTAATTATATCTTTACCAAAAATTACAATGACATGGCAACGGTAACAGTTAAAATAAACAGTAAATCGAAAAGAGGCAAGCACTTGATTGAATTACTTACGGAGTTGGCAAAGGATGGTAACGATATCCAACTTGAAAATATTCCCAACGACGAAACTATAAAAGCGATAATGGATGCAAGGGCGAAAAAAGGTTTTAAGGCAGACAATGTAGACGACCTGTTCAGGCAACTGGAATCTTAACTGTTCCTGAAATTATAATTTCATTCCGATAATTTGAAGTGCCAAATTTCTAAATTCTTGTGTAATGTCAATTGATAGTTGTAATTCTTCTTTTGTCAAATAAATAATTTTATTTGGGTATCTTATCTGAACACTAAAACCATTTAATATGATTGCTTTGTCATAAGTATCATCTGACAAAGTCATTTTCTGAGATAATAAATCAAGCAGGTAAACTAAATTATGGGTTCGTTGAAAATCAACCCCATAATAAATTAGCGTCGCTTTTAAGTATTTCTCAGTCGCTTGTTGACAATGGAAAGCAATGGTGTCAAAATATTCAGGAATATGAAGAAAAATTAATTTAGCTGAGCCCAAATCATGGTCAGCCTTATCAATCCAATCCCCAATCAACCCTTTATCAGCGTTCATAAAGAATTTTTGAAGTCTGGAGAGCCTTACTCAAAAAGGAATATTTATCCTCTTGCTCTTTTTCAAATTCCTTATTGGTATAAACAAGAATATCCATAGGAACCATTGAACCTATCAATAATTTCTGAATATCAAAACTTCTTCGATGTGGCAGCAAATCGGAATCCTTAATGATCAATAGGTCTAAATCGCTGTCATTGTTTGAAGTACCGGAGGCATAGGAACCAAATAGAATGATTTTATCAGGATTGAATTTATTTGCAATCCTATCAACAATATCTTCTATTTTTGTATTATCAATCATACCATTTCTGAAATATAACGCAAGTTACGATTTTTTTAATCTAAATCAGTTTATTATAGTTCCTCTTTTATATTTAAATTTCGTAATCATCTGGCAACCATAACATCACACTTCACAATTGGGATAAAAAGCTGCTATAGAAGCTTTTCCATCATACAGTTGGATTTAAACCAAGGTACAGCAATACAAGTAAGATCATTTTTTTTTCATGTCGGTCATCATACACTGAGATTCGGAGGATATTTTCCCATGGTTCCAGCATTATCTTGTGTGCTTCTTGTGTGCTTCTTGTGTGTTTCTTGTGTGTATAAACTATGTATTTAACACAGAAGAAACACTCAAGAAACACATAAGAAACACACAAGATAGTACTTGAACCCATCTATATTATCACCTTCAGCAGGTTCAGTGTTATCAATAGTTTAAGATGAATGGATGTTTGGACATGTGGAACGAGAAGCCATATCATAGTAACATTCTAGTAATAAAAATGTTACCTATTGATAAAATCTCAATAATATAACTACAATTGAAAAGATTGAAAGTTTCTATTTGAATCTGATGGTGCCCCTTGAATTCATGTGTGCAACGATCCATCCGATGCGGCCTTGAATATAGGGCCCTGGAGAATTGGCACTGTAATTAAGTGGATTGGGCAGCACGGCGGCAATGGCTGCAGCCTGCGTTCTTGAAAGGTTTTGAGCACTTGTATTGAAATAAAAGCGTGCAGCTGATTCGGCGCCGTAAATACCATTTCCCATTTCAATTGAGTTCAGGTACACTTCCATGATTCGTTCCTTGTTCCAAACAAATTCAATTAGAACTGTAAAATAGACCTCGAACCCTTTGCGTATCCAGCTTCTGCCAGGCCATAGGAACACGTTCTTGGCCGTCTGCTGCGAAATGGTACTTGCACCTCGCAGGCGTACATTTCCTCTTTTGGAGGCATCTATGGAACGTTGGATGGCTTTCATATCGAAGCCCGAGTGGTTCATAAAATTCTGATCTTCGCTGCATACCACTGCAAGGGGTAGATTATTGGAAATATGATCAATGGATACCCAGTCATGTTTCAAGCGAAGTTGTTGACCAGTTACCAGCTGTTCACCACAGCGTATGAGCATGAGAGGCGTGAGAGGCACGGGGATGAACCGGAAGACTACCACGAAGAACAATGATAACCCAATGAACCATAAAGCGAATTTCCAGATCAGTCGAAAGATTCGTTTACCAAGGGAGATGTCCATGATAAAAGGATGAATAAAGATCTTGTAAAATTACAATAAACAAGATACTATTATCAATGTAGTAAAAAAAAGCTGAACATTATTTGCTGACAATAAATTTACCTGTAAATAATTTCCCGTTATTGCTGGCGGACAGCAAATACATATTCGAATTCAGAGAAGAAACATCCATATTGGTGATACCAGAAGCATTTGAATCAATACTAAATGATTTTATTGATTGGCCTGTCATATCGGTAATCTTAATAATAGTTTTTCCTTTAAACCCAACAGATGAAAATTGAAGTAAATCTTTTACCGGAGATGGGAAAAGTTTTAATTCATTTTGCGTTTTTTTTAATACAGCGTCAGCACTGCCATTTTGGATCAATGCATTCAGCAAACCGCGATCGAGCAGATATCCCTGATATGATTCATAGGGGCAATCGGTCCGATCGCTGTTCAGTATTCCAAAGCTTCCGTTGAAATTCCATAAAGCCCAACCGATATTGTTGTCTTTGAAAAATTTACTGAGGTCGGAAATAAAATCAACCACCACCTTGTGTGGAGTTTTATTGTACACCCCAAACTCCTGCACCATGAAGGGGATTTGAAATTCTTTTGCCAAGGCGACATTTTTCCTGTAGATATCAAAGGGCAACAGATCACCTCCTTCAAGTGTTTTAAGTGCCCCCGTTTCGTCAATCAGGTAGGTTGATTGTTTTCCCCCCCAAGTATCATCTGACAGATTATAAGTTGAGCCGGTAGTCCCTTGATTTAAAGAGATGGAATTAAGGGTCATCCAATCGCCTGCACTATTTTCAAAGGAGAGTTTAGTTGAAGCTTCAGCAAGAATAAAAGAAAAATCCTTGTTCGAAATATTGGTATATCCCCACTCATTTTTAACTACAGTTGTGAAATCGGTACCAGGATCAGGACCAGAAACGAATTTTTTACTGAATACAACTTTGCTTCCTGATTTGATGGTGAGAGTTGATTCTGCTGAAACCTGATTTACATTTACAATGACTTTGGTTCCCTTAGCAAAATTACCCTGAATGACCATCGGACTCATAAAGTCACTTTTCCAGGGGCCATACAAATATCTTGATATCCATAACATGGGCCATACCGGAAGAGGCCAATCATTGGATCCGACGGCCCATTCCGCCTTGTAATGGGTAAGACCAAACGGAGTATAACAATGAATCGACTGGGCTACATTGATCTCATTCTTTAGGGCAGGAATGATCATTGAACCATAATCCATTCCATCTACAAAAATAATTCGATCGGGACTGATTGCATGAATGGCTTGAATAGCCTTCTTCATAATATGAACATAAACAGAATCAGTCACATTAGAGGGTTCATTTACAAGGTTAAAACTGAGTTTCTCAGGAGAAATTGTACTGTATCTTTTAGTGAAAAATTCCCAGTGTTTAATAAATGCCTTTTGGGCCATTGTGTCAGTCCAAAGATTTAGTTGTTGATTTACAGGTAACGTTGCTGCATTTACGCAATAACCAGGGGCACGGTGCAAATTAATACAAACATGCACATTGTATTTGCTTCCCCATTCAACAGCCTTATCAATCTTTAAAACCTCGGTTTCAGTAAAAATATCCCAGTTACCAGATGGGGTATATGTTCTGAAATCCAATGGTAGCCTTACAAAGTTAAATCCCAGATCATGGATCATACTGAACTCTTTTTCAGTGAATCCATAATTACTCCCTGACAAATCAAATTTACCGAGCAAGTTAAATCCTTTTTTATCGGAACAAAACTTAACAAGGTCAGTAACTGGTCCACTGTTTCCTGAATCTTGTGCCCTGACTGCACCAATTAGGAAACAGAAATATAAAATTAGTATCAGAAGTGATTTTTTTTGGTTCATTTTATTGGATTTAAAATTACAATTCAGTCATCTTTTTACTATTTCACAAACGATTTGGCTTTTTGAACGGCAGCTGAAAGGCCTGCAAGATCTTTTCCTCCTGCGGTGGCATAAAAGGCCTGTCCTCCGCCTCCGCCCTGCATCTCTTTGGAAGCTTCGCGAACGATGGTACCGGCATTTAAGCCTTTTTCAGTAACTAAATGATCGGCAATCATTATGGTGATGGAAGGTTTTCCGCCAATGGCAGAACCCAGGGCAAGGAACAGATTTTCAACTTCGCCTTTTAACTGAAAGGATAAATCCTTCACGGCCTGTGCCGAATCAAGCTGAATGACTTCAGCAATTACATTGACGCCATTGATATGCTGAATCTTATTTTTCAGTTCCTGTTTAATTCCTGATGCAGCCTGACGTTCAAATTCTTCAATTTGTTTTTGTAGACGGCTGTTCTGAGCCAGTGCGTCTTCTACAGACTTTTTTAGGTTTTGTGAATTGCCTAGCAGTACTTTCACTTCAGCCAATTCGTCCAAGTGTTTTTTCACAAATTCCTCGGCACAATCAGCTGTGAAAGCTTCTATACGCCGCACTCCGGCAGAGATGGCACTTTCGGAAGTAATGATCATCAAGCCAATCTGACCGGTGGCCGGAACATGTGTACCACCACATAACTCAACCGAATCGCCAAATTTGATGACCCTTACAAAGTCACCGTATTTTTCACCAAAAAGAGCAATGGCGCCCAGTTCTTTGGCCTTATCAAAGGCCACATTCCGGTTTTCTTCCAATACCAGGTTTTGGCGAATCAATTCATTGACCCTGGTTTGAATCCTGTCAAGTTCTTCTTTTGATACTTTCTGAAAATGAGAAAAGTCAAACCTCAGATATTCACTGTTTACCAGAGAACCTTTTTGTTCCACATGCTTTCCAAGCACCTCGCGCAACGCCTGATCGAGCAAATGTGTTGCAGAGTGATTATTCATGGTCAGGGTACGTTTCCTCACATCCACCACAGCCTTGAAAGGAACCGATGGATTGACTGGAAGTTTTTGTGCAATATGAATGGTGAGGTTATTTTCTTTTAAGGTATCTATAATCTGTGTTTTCTGACCATCCGATTCAATATAGCCACTATCACCCGCCTGGCCTCCGGATTCTCCATAGAAAGGAGTCTTGTCGAATACCAGGTGATAAAATTCCTTGTTCTTTTGGGTCACTTTGCGATAACGAGAAATATGCACTTCAGCTTCGAGCTGATCGTAACCGACAAACTCTACCTGTTCAATTTTCTTCAGTTCCACCCAATCGTCCGTCTCCTGGGCGGCGGCATTGCGTGAACGGTTTTTCTGTTTTCCCATTTCAACATTGAACCCTTCTTCATCCACAGAATATCCTTTTTCGCGAAGGATCAGGCTCGTCAGATCGAAAGGAAAACCGAACGTATCATAAAGTGTAAAAGCAACTTCTCCACCAATTTCAGTTACCCCGCTCCGTTTAGCCTTTGACATGATGTCATCCAGCAGACGGATACCAGTTTCGAGTGTGCGTAGAAAAGATTCTTCCTCTTCCCGGATCACATTTTCAATTAAACCCTGTTGGGAAACCAACTCAGGAAAAGCATCGCCCATTTGGTCTTTCAGTACTTCAACTAACTTATAAATGAAGGGTTCGTTGAATCCCAGAAATGTATAACCATACCGGACTGCGCGGCGTAAAATGCGGCGGATCACATATCCGGCCTTGTTGTTCGATGGCAGTTGACCATCTGCAATTGAGAATGAGATGGCGCGCAGGTGATCGGCAATCACTCGCATTGCAATGTCTGCCTGGAGGTTGTCTCCGTATATTTTATTGCTCAGAGTGGCAATTCTGGCGATGGTAGTCTGGAACACATCGGTATCATAATTCGATTTCTTGCCTTGCAAAACCATGCACAAACGTTCGAAACCCATGCCTGTATCAACATGTTTGGCAGGGAGTTCTTCAAGACTTCCGTCAGCTTTACGGTTATATTGAATAAAGACAAGGTTCCAGATTTCAATCACCAGCGGGTTGTCCTTGTTGACCTGTTCACTACCCGGATTCTTTGCACGCTCATCGTCATCACGCAAATCGACATGTATTTCAGAACAAGGACCACAAGGGCCGGTGTCACCCATCTCCCAGAAGTTGTCCTTTTTATTTCCGTTGATAATCTGGTTGGCAGGTAAATACTTTCTCCACAAGTCAAAAGCCTCATTGTCACGTTCGAGTTTATCATCGGTACTTCCCTCAAAAACAGAAGCATACATTCGGTCAGCAGGTATTTTCAGTACATCGTGCAGTAGTTCCCAGGCCCAGTTGATGGCATCCTCCTTGAAGTAATCGCCAAATGACCAATTGCCCAGCATTTCGAACATGGTATGGTGATAGGTGTCATGACCCACCTCCTCCAAATCATTGTGCTTACCCGAAACCCGCAGACATTTCTGAGAGTCGGCAACCCGTAAATAGGTGGCAGGCTGATTGCCAAGGAAAATATCCTTGAACTGGTTCATCCCTGCATTGGTAAACATCAAAGTTGGATCGTTCTTCACGACCATCGGAGCCGAGCTCACAATCTGATGTCCTTTACTGGCAAAAAAATCTAAAAATGCCTTTCTAATCTCCTTCGAATTCATATCTATGGTTCTGAATTAATCAATTGAATTTATGAGCAATGCAGCATGCTGCATTGCTGGCAGATCCCCTAAAATTTGTTAAATATTCCAGTCATTCTGAAGTATGTTATTTATTAACGTTGAAAACATTAGCTTTACAGTCTTTATAAACTGGAATTTAGGAAACCTTGCAAAGTTAGATTAATTACTTAAATTTGTTTCCAATCTAAGAATAAATTCCATAAATCCTGTTTTATGGCGAAAGTCAAGTACAGATTTAATGCTCATACACTTAGCTACGATAAAATCGTTATAAGCTTCAAAACGAAGATAAAGCGGTTCGTAGCCTTATCATCCACTACGCTCATAACTTCTGTATTGATTGCAGTAGGCATTTTGCAATTTTATGAATCGCCCAGAATGAGGGCTCTGCACAAGGAAAATGAACGACTTGTAACCCAATATCAATTGTTTTATAAGGATCTGAATAAAGTTGAAAAGGTACTGGGTGAAATTGAACAGCGTGATAACAACTTATATAGGGTTATTTTTGAAAGTGATCCAATCCCTTCGAGCATCCGCAAGGCCGGATTTGGAGGTGCAGACCGCTATTTAAAGCTCGAATCGGAGGACAATTCAGCCTTGGTAATCAAAACGGCTGAAAAGCTGGATATCATTTCAAAGCAGGCCTACATTCAGGTCAAATCATACGATGAGGTAATGAATATGGCGTTGAACAAGGAAAAACTGATTTCATGCATGCCGGCCATCATGCCTATTTCAAACAAATCGCTGAAAAGTACAGCTTCAGGATGGGGATTCAGGTTTCACCCGATCTATAAAATCAATCAATTTCACTACGGAATGGATTTCACCGCAAACATTGGAACCATGATCTATGCTACAGGTGATGGGGTTATCAAAGAAGTACAATCAATTGGCGGTGGATACGGTAAATGGATTATGATTGATCACGGCTTTGGATACCAGACATTGTATGGTCACATGAGTGGCTTCAATGTAAAAGTTGGCGATCATGTCAAACGTGGAAATGTAATTGGGTATGTAGGTAATACAGGATCATCAACTGGTCCGCATGTACATTATGAAGTTCACAAAAACGGGAAACCCGTTAATCCGCAATACTATTATTTCAAAGATTTAAATGCCCAGGAATACGAGAAGATGGTAACTATATCATCGAATATTGGTCAAACTTTCGATTAAAATTAACACCGTGCCTTACAAAAAACCAAAAATAGAGAAAGTCTTTTATAGTATCGGCGAAGTGGCTGAACTATTTGCAGTAAACACTTCGAACATCCGGTTCTGGGAAAATGAATTCGACATTCTGAAGCCGCACAAAAACTTAAAAGGCAACCGGATGTTTACCAAAGAAGACATCGAAAACCTGAAAATCATATACCACCTGTTGAAAGAAAAAGGGATGACCATCAGGGGAGCGCAGAAAAAATTAAAAGAAAACAAGGAGGACACCCTTCAAAATTATGATGTGGTAAGCCGCCTTCAGGAAATCAGGCAAGAGCTGTTGGATATAAGAGATGAGCTTTAAAAAATTTACAGTTCAAAGTTTACAGTTGCACTTCGATCGGAACTCAACTTTAAACTTTAAACTTTAAACTTTTCTTCAACTATAATATACATAAATGCGAATCAGAGAAATCACTCAATTTATTGAATCCATTGCGCCACTGGCGTTTCAGGAAGGGTACGACAATTCAGGACTGATCATTGGCCGGCAGGAAGATGAAATTTCAGGTATTCTGATTACTCTGGATATTACGGAGGAAATTCTGGATGAGGCCATCAGCAAGAAAATGAACATGGTGATAGCTCATCATCCAATCATTTTCAGCGGACTGAAAAGGTTCAATGGAACCAACTATATTGAACGTTGCGTTGCAAAAGCAATCAAAAATGATATCGCCATTTATGCAGCCCACACCAATCTGGATGGTATTTTCGGGGGTGTGAACAGCAAGATCTGCGAGAAACTTAACATGCAGAATTGTAAGATGTTGATCCCAATGCAAAACTTCCTCAAAAAGCTGGTAACTTTTGTTCCTATTGCAGATGCCGAAAAAGTGAGAACAGCCTTATTTGAAGCCGGGGCAGGACACATTGGCAATTACGATTCCTGTAGTTTCAATCATGAAGGTACAGGTACTTTTAAAGGAAATGAGTCGACCCATCCTTATGTAGGTGAGAAAAATATGCTTCATTTTGAGGAAGAAACCCGTATTGAAACCATTTTTCCCAGACATATTCAGAACAATGTCATTCAAGCATTGTTGAAAGCACATCCATACGAAGAAGTTGCCTACGATATTTATCCCCTCGAAAATGAGTTTTCATTGGGGGGAACCGGAATGATCGGAGAACTTTCAGAACCAATGGAAGAGCTTCATTTTTTGCAAAAGCTGAAAGAAACATTTCATTGTCAAGTAATTAAATACACCCCGTTATTAGGTAACCCAATTAAGAAAGTAGCCGTATGCGGAGGTTCAGGAAGTAGTTACCTCAGCAAGGCCATTGCTCAAAAAGCAGATATTTATATTTCAGGAGATTTTAAATACCATCAGTTTTTTGAAGCCGAACAGCGAATCATCATTGCCGATATAGGTCATTATGAAAGTGAACAATTCACTAAAGAAGTTTTTTATGAATTACTTACAAAAAAATTTCCTAAATTTGCAGTCCAAATATCGGGGATCAGCACCAACCCGGTAAATTATCTGATTTAAAAATAGTTAAACAATTATAAGTATGAACACTCAGTACGTTAGAGACGAAAATAAAAGTGTGCCAATCAGTTCAAAGCTTAGAGCACTTTTCGAATTGCAAAATGTTGTTTCCGAAATCGACAAATTCAAAACCCTTCGTGGTGAGTTACCCCTTGAAGTTCAAGATCTGGAGGACGAAATCACCGGTTTAAAAACCCGCGTTGCCAATAACGAGGACGACACCAAAGATCTGGAAACAGCCATTCACAATAAGAAAAGTGCAATAAAAGAATCAGAAACCCTGATCGCAAAATATACCGAACAGCAAAACAATGTTCGCAATAACCGCGAATTCGATTCATTGAGCAAAGAAATGGAATTTCAAAAGCTTGAAATTGAATTGTCTGAAAAACGCATTCGTGAATTCACCATCGAACTGAACAGCAAAACGGAAGCTATTGCAACTTCAGCTGCCTTGCTAAAAGAACGACTGGAAGATTTGGACCGCAAACAACGTGAGCTGGAAGAAATCACTGCCGAAACTCAGATTGAAGAAGAGCGATTAAAAGCCAAATCTGAAAAGATTGAAAGCAATATTGAAGCACGGTTGCTGACTGCCTTCAAACGTATCCGCAAGAATGCCCGTAACGGTCTGGCTGTTGTGACTGTTCAACGTGATGCCTGTGGAGGTTGTTTCAACAAAATTCCACCTCAACGTCAGATGGACATCGCTTCACGGAAAAAAGTAATCGTTTGCGAATACTGTGGACGCATCCTTGTAGACAAGGATATTCTGGATCAGATCGAAACAGTTGAATAACAAATTATATAAATACACAAAAAAAGTCGGCTTCATGTCGGCTTTTTTTATGTATTTTTGACACTCATTGGGAAGCTGGAAGTCAGAAGCTGGGAGTGTGGAGTCGAAAGTCGGAAGTGTGAATGCTACGGAAGGGAAAATTTTCGTATAACAACTGCCATTAAATTTCCACTTTTAATCACATCGGTAGAGGATTGTAGAATATTTTCCATCAATATATACATCAATATAAAGTGCAAGTTACTCAGATGAACGCAATCTACTCATGGAAAGATAAGTTCTTTTACGCATCAGTCTTTCTGTTTGCAATGTCCTTGCCATTTTCGGAATTCATGATCAGCTTAAGTTCCATACTCCTTCTCCTAAGTTGGATCTTGACAGGTGGTTTTCCTCAAAAGTGGAAACAGCTTCAACATCAACCTGCTGCACTACTGATTATTTCAATTTTCTTCGTTTACGTGATTGGGGTGCTTTTCACTCACGATCAGGCACTTGCCATCTACGAACTTAAAAAGACTGCATTTATTCTGGTCATACCACTTTGTATTTCTACCGGTCCTGCTATCAATTATGTAATGTTCCGTAAGATCATAGTTTCATTTCTTGCCTGTCTTAACCTGGCAACCGTTGTAGCGCTCGTCAGGCTTATTTTCAGGGACCAATTCGCCATTCATGACATTTGGCAAATTCTGTTTGTTTCACACATCGGATTCACATTTCAGTTATTGCTTGGTATTTCAATTTTGATCTACGAACTATACACCAATAGCACTATCAGTAAAAGACTGAGAAACATTCTGATTGGGGATATTCTCTATATGATTGCATTCTTATTTATCCTCAAATCACTCACAGGATTGGCCACTTTTGCCATCCTACTGATCATCCATCTTATTTTCGTAATCCGCAAAATAAGAAACCGGAAATTGAAACTATTTGCACTGATCATGCTGCCGCTTATGATTTCGGGAGGATTTGCATACGTTGGATGGTGCATTCATCATTTTTACGACATCGAGAAGGTTGACATTAGCCGATTGCCTCAAAAGACCCAAAGTGGCCATCTTTACCAGCATGATATTGCCAATAAAGTTCTTGAAAATGGTCATTATATGGGATTGTATGTCTGCGAGGAAGAGTTGCAGAAAAACTGGGAGAAACGGTCTTCATTGGGCTATCAACAAGCTGACCAGAGCGGTTATCCGGTTTCAACAACCTTGATTCGGTACTTGACTTCGAAAGGCCTGACAAAAGACTCGGTTGGCATGTCAAAACTTCTTCCCGAAGATATTGGCTATATTGAAAAAGGAGTTGCAAATTATATTTACACCCAACGGTTTTTATCGCTTTATCCACGTATATATCAGACCATTTGGGAATTGGATGTGTACTTTAAAACAGGTGATCCGAATATGAAATCACTGGCCAAACGCATAGAATTTGAGAAAGCAGCTTATACTATTATCGGCGAACATCCGTTTTTTGGAGTAGGAACTGGAAATTATAAACAGGCATTTACGCTGGCTTACCAAAAGAATCATTCTCAACTTGAACCTGGGCAATATGGCAGTTCTCACAACCAATATCTGAACTACCTGGTAAAATTCGGTGTGCTGGGATTCCTCTATATTCTATTTGCCTGGATAGCGCCATTGTACCTGACCAACAAACAACATTTTTATCCTGCGGTGATGCTGCTTCTGATTCTGGGCATTTCCAACTTCTCCGATTCGAATCTTGAAGCTCATATGGGAATTAGTTTCTTTATCTTTTTCTACAGCGTCTTCCTGTTCAGTGAAACGAAACAACCGATAATTAAATGAAAAATAAACACATAGACACATAGTTCACATAGGTTAAATTTTCTATGTGAACTATGTGTCTATGTGTTAAATAATTAAAAACAAATGAAGATCAGCCTAATTATTTCCACCTACAATAAGCCGGAATACCTTTTTCATTGTCTGAAAAGTATTATAGAATTGAAGGAATTACCGGATGAAATTATTGTAGCTGACGATGGCTCTGGAAAGGAGACCTTCCTGGTAATTGAACAATTCAGATCTCAATTGCCTGTTCCGCTTATTCATGTCTGGCAGGAAGATGAGGGCTTTCGTCTTGCTCGTAGCCGCAATAATGGTCTTATAAAAAGCACCGGTGACTACCTCATCTTCATTGACGACGACCTTATTCTTCACCCAATGTTCATTATTGATCACCGTCATTATGCACAGGAGGGATGCTTTTATTGTGGATCAAGGGTCAGACTGGGGCCAATGGTTACAGCTGCCATTATTAAAAACCACAGAAATATTGTATCCTTTTGGGAATCTGATATTCATTCAAGGTTAAATGCAATCAGAATTCCATTTCTTCATACCATTATAACAGGTCCCGGCTACACCTATAAACGACTCAGGGGATGCCACATGGCTTTCTGGAAAGCTGACCTGATCAACATCAATGGATTCGATGAACGCTACGCAAGTTGGGGGCGTGAAGATTCAGATATTGCGATGCGCATGATGCACAATGGGGTGAAACGAATCAACTTGAAATGGGCCGCTGTTTGTTATCATTTACACCATCGTATAGAAAAGTCAGACTCCCAAAACGATTATTTACTGTTTGAGACCATTCAAAATAAAACCATTGTGGCAACGATTGGAATTAAGCAACATTATTAAAATGTAAACTAAATAATGTCGTTTCCAGTATGCAGAACCTAAATTTGGACAACTCGCTTTAGATCAAAGGGTCCACTATTTCGAACTCGCGTTATTTGTTAATCAATATTTCAAAAATTTAAGCTATTGCAAACTTTAAAAAAATGGAAGACCATGATTTCCTTTTTGTGAATAAACCACTTTCTGCAAAAGAAGAAAATGATTTTAGTGAATTTCTTAAGAGTCGTAAGTCAAAAACAAAATCCAGGCAAAATATGCGACCTTCAGCTAGTCCAAAGATTGAATTGGCTTAGTTAGGGTCTGCTGAAAAACTCATCCCGAGCACTCGGGATCAATTTGACCGTAGGGCATCCCGATCCCTCCCGAGTGCTCGGGATCGGGAGGGATCAATATAAAAGAGCTATTCAGCCCCTCCCGAGTACTCAGCGATTTTTTCCTATATATTCATATTAGTTAATCTTTATAATAAGTATTGATAGACAATGGCTTATAAAATAATTTACTGAAATTAAATATGACGGCTCTAAGGTTACTAAGGTTTGGGGGCTGGGTAGTATTGACTCCAGTTACTAAGATACTAAGGTTAGGGTTCTCCAATCATAGCGCAGTTCTCAAACCTTACCCCCGAGTACTCGGGGGTAACCGGAATCAACCCCAGTCCCCCAACCTTAGTAACCTTAATCCCATGAACGCCAGATTTAATTGGATAAATAATTGTTTTATATATCTAATATTCAATGAACTACATTTCATAAAGCTATAATGAATACCCCATAAAAAATCGCTGAGTACTCGGGGCAAATCGCGGGACCCCATGCCCCTGCACCACGCGTATATCGCCAAGTCTGATGCGTTTCTACCTTTTGTCATCGTGGAGTCATTATTAAATAAGTAATTACAAAGTACCTAACTGGTACTTAATAAGTAAAAATACGAATTAAATACTTATTAAGTACTTATTAATTACTTATTAATTGCTTATTATATAATTAGTTTACGATGGCCTCGTGATGGGTTCCCGATTTTTTCGGCTAGGAAGTACTCTTGATGAAAAAAAGAGATAATACTGATAAATAATTACAAAAAAAAAGGGAACGCTGATGACACTGATCAAACAGATAATCCCGATAGCTATCGGGACAGATAAAATTAGAAATACTAATTACACGAATTTAAAACGAATTTCACTGATCAAAAAGATCAGTGTAGATCTGTTTGATCAGTGTTCCATTTTCCTTCCCGAGCATTCAGGATCAGTCTTCCTTTTTTTTTATTATATAAAAGTGTTCTTGCGTAAGATGAGTTATTTCTACCCTGCATGGGGTATGCAATATACCTACAATGTGGTATTTCAATAAAAATTTATGGACTGCATCTTTGCAGGGTATTTATACTTAGTAAATGCAGCTACTTAAAAAAGCAAAATGTACAGTATCCCAAATTCAGCAATATCAGAAATAGGAGCATTTGCAAAGCATGTGCGCGATTTTCGTAATGGTGAAATTGAAGCCATAAAATTTAAAGCCATCCGTGTTCCGATGGGTATTTATGAACAACGGGTAAACGGAACTTTTATGGTTCGTGTTCGCTGTGCTGCCGGCATGATAACACCAAGTCAACTAAAAGAAGTGGCGCTACTGGCTCAAAAAGAAGGTACTGAGCCGATCCACATTACCACCCGACAGGAACTCCAGATGCACAATGCACAACTGGAACAGGTGCCTGGAATACTTGAACAATTATATGAACTGGGCTTGTCATCGCGTGGTGGAGGTGGTAATACTGTCCGTAATATTATGGCTTCGGAAGATGCAGGGATTTCAAAAGATGAACTATTTGATGTGACCCCTTACGCCTTGGCAATGACCAATATGCTGATCGCAGAATCTGATTCGTGGTCGTTACCTCGTAAATATAAAATAGCTTTTGCAGGAAATAATTCTGACAATGCCAATGCGACTTTCAGCGACCTGGGTTTGATTGCAACGATCCAGGCGGGAGAAAAAGGTTTCAAAGTATATTTAGGTGGAGGCCTTGGCTCAAAGCCAACAACAGGATATAAACTCTCAGACTTTATTCCGGCAACTGACCTGCTTTACATTGGCGAAGCAGTGAAAATATTGTTTTCGGAACATGGCAATCGCCGCAACCGAAATAAAGCACGTATTCGATATATCTTTTATAAATTGGGTAAAGAACGTGTCTTTGAGCTTTTTAATGAAATCTTCAATGAACTGAAGGTAGAAGGCAAATATGAATTGGTGCTTCCTAAAGTTTCACAATCACAGAAAGAAGGGTTAATAATTGATTTTAATGCTCAAAATAGCTTACAGGGTAAATGGCTTACAAGGTATGTAAAACCTCAGAAACAAGATGGATTTTATTCGGTTGAAGTTCCGCTCAATCAGGGAGTAGTCAAATCTGAAACACTTGTCAGACTGGCAGATTTCCTTGCCGATTCTGGTGATGATGTAATCCGGTTTACCATGCGTCAAAATATTCTCCTACGTAATATTCCGGGTCAGTTGTTAGATCCCTTATATCAGGAATTGAAAGACCTGGGTATTGAAGTTGATTTGCCACGAATACTGAATTCGCTGGTAGCATGTGCCGGTGCGGATACCTGTCGGTTGGGAATTTGCCTTTCAAGAGGTGCATCAACAGCCATTAAAAAGTCATTATCAGGGCTCTCAGAAGATCAGTTGGACGAATTGAGTAACCTTACTATTAACTTATCAGGATGCCCCAACTCATGTGGACAACACAGTATTTCTAATTTAGGTTTCTACGGAAAAGCTTCACGAAACGATCGTCTTTATCCGGCCTATTACGTTGTAGCCGGGGGACGTACAGGGGATAACAAAGCCCGTCTGGCCTCTAAATATGGAGAAATCAGCTCTCGCGACCTGCCTCTATTCACTGCGCAGCTTCTGGAAAAATGGAGCATAAATAAATCGCAGTATGCAGAATTTAATGAGTACCTGGATGTGGAAGGAAAAACCGATGTGGAAGAGCTATTGACACAATTTGAAACTATTCCATTGTTCGGTGAGGATAAAAATTACTATTACGACTGGGGCGCTTCTGAAGTATTTACGCTCACAGGGAAAGGGCAAGCCGAATGCTCAGCCGGAATGTTCGATATGATTGATTTTGACCGTGATGCCATTCAGGATCTACGGAAAGGCATTGAACACTCAAATGACCCCGAGGACTCAGGGCTGATTAATAAATCGCTTTATGGAATAGTCTATCATGCTTCAAGAATGTTGCTGGTTACCCATGGAATTGAACCCAGTAACCGCGAAGCTGTCTTCACCTCTTTCAATCAGTCATTTATTCAGGAAGGTCATGTCAGCCGAATATTTGAGCCTGTTGTAACACTTGCAATTGAAAATCCGGAAGGATCATTCATTGAATTTCGTACATTGATTGATGAATTGGCAACTACTGTGATTGAAATGTACCTCCATATGGACGATTCACTTCAATTTAAAGCGAATAAAGAAGTTATAAAAATAGATGAACCCGTTGCAGTCAGTTTACTGGAAAAACGATTTAAGGATTTCAGGGGAGTGGCCTGTCCGATGAATTTTGTTAAAACAAAGATTGAATTGTCCAGCATGAAAAGTGGTGAATTGCTTGAAATTCTGCTGGATGTTGGTGCACCAATTAAAAATGTACCCGGTTCGATTCGAAACGAAGGACACTTTGTTCTGGAAGAGATCAAGAACAAAGACTTTTGGTCAGTTCTGATCAGGAAGCAATAATAATAGGAAGAAATACCTAAAACGTGGTATATAATATACTTAAAATGAGGTATTGACTGAGCTTTAAATTGAACCCATTTTTGTACAGTAGAAATAAGATATGTAAATTTATATAATGCTGAAAAGAAACGATATGACAAAGATTGCAGAAAAATTAACAGACCTGATAGGTAACACTCCTTTGTTGGAGCTTTCCAATTTCAATAAACAGCATCAGCTGGAATCCAGATTGATTGCCAAGCTGGAATATTTTAATCCGGGTGGAAGTGTAAAAGACCGTATTGGTATTGCCATGATCGATGATGCCGAACAACGTGGTATTCTTATACCAGGCTCGGTAATTATTGAACCAACGAGTGGAAATACGGGTATTGCATTGGCTTTTGTGGCTGCTGCCAAAGGGTATAGGTTAATACTTACCATGCCGGAAACCATGAGTATTGAGCGACGTAATCTACTCAAAGCTCTGGGTGCTGAGCTGGTTCTCACCCCTGGAGGCGAAGGCATGAAAGGAGCAATCGGAAAAGCTGTTGAATTGGCAGCAACCATACCAAATTCATTTATACCGCAGCAGTTTAAAAACCCTGCCAACCCTGAGATTCACCGTAAAACAACTGCTGTTGAAATTTGGGATGATACCGATGGTGAAGTCGATATTTTTGTTTCCGGTGTTGGAACAGGCGGAACGATTACCGGGGTAGGGGAGGTTTTGAAAGAACGGAAACCCTCTGTTCAAATCATTGCTGTTGAACCAAGTGGTTCTCCGGTACTTTCAGGTGGTAATCCCGGCCCGCATAAAATTCAGGGCATTGGCGCTGGTTTTGTGCCTGATGTATTGAACCTTTCGGTGATTGATGAAATTGTATTGGTAACCAATGAAGATGCCTTTGAAACCAGCCGCCAGCTGGCATGTTCAGAAGGATTGTTGGTCGGAATATCCTCAGGAGCTGCAGTTTATGCTGCCTTACAGGTTGCTAAACGTCCGGAGAATAAAGGTAAAACAATCGTTGTGATTCTTCCCGACACAGGCGAAAGGTACCTGTCAACCATCCTGTATCAGTTTGAAGAACCGGCATTAACTCATGCCAATTAGATTAGAAAATATATAAAATGACCAAAATACAAGTAAACGGAAAAGAACAGATTCTAGAAACGGCTTCCATTTCCGTATTCGAACTGATTAAATTGAATAAGGTACTGAATGCCGATATGGTATCGGTTCAGCTGAATGGTGAATTTGTTGACCGGGAAGGTTATAGTTCTACTCTATTGAAAGGCGACGATGAAGTCGATTTTCTTTATTTCATGGGCGGGGGATCAAATTAATTGACAATTTATTCATTTACAATTTACCATTAACAGTAAAAACGAGGTTGATTACCCGAATGAACGATTTGGATTATAAAATTTTGAAGGGAAAGAACCTATACCTTTAGGAACAACCTGGTTGATTACCCGAATGAACGATTTGGATTATAAAATAGTAAATAGTAAATAACAAAATTGTAAATATAACATTATGGATTTTACTGAGGATCAACTACAACGATATAGCCGCCACATTATTCTTCAGGATGTTGGAGTAGAAGGTCAGGAGAAAATCAACAACGGGAAGGTGCTGATTGTAGGAGCAGGAGGCCTGGGGGCTCCTGTGGCATTGTACCTTGCCGCGGCAGGTGTTGGCACCATCGGGATCATTGATGGTGACGTGGTCGATTTGTCGAACCTGCAACGTCAGGTGATCCATTTTACGCCTGATGTGAATAAACCCAAAGTGCAGTCAGCCAAAGAGAAAATCAATCAGTTAAATCCTGAGGTAAAAGTGATTACCTACCACGATTATCTTACTGCAGCGAACGCTCTGGAAATCATCAAAGATTATGATTTTGTGGTAGATGGTACTGATAATTTTCCGGTGAAATTCCTGATCAACGATGCATGCGTTCAGGCTGGGAAGCCTTTTTCGCATGGTGGTATATTGCGTTTCGATGGTCAGACCATTACCGTATTGCCCGGAACTGCCTGTTACCGCTGCATCTTTCATGATCCACCTCCACCAGATGCTGTACCTACCTGTTCTCAGGCAGGCGTTTTAGGAGCCATTGCAGGTATGTTAGGAACTATTCAGGCGGCTGAAGTGCTTAAATATTTAACGGGAGTTGGCGAATTGTTGACTAACCGTTTGTTGGCTTTCAATGCAAAAACGATGGAGTTCCGCACCATTAAAGTGAGGCACAATCATCAATGCGCAGTATGCGGTGACCATCCAACCATTACCGAATTGATTGATTACGAACAGGCGACTTGTGTAATAAAAAGTAATAATTGAATTATGGGAGCAACTGACATTGCATTGGGAAAACTGCCAACTGAGCCGAAAAAGCTTTCACTCATCAGTTTCAGCGGCGATTTTGACAAGCTGGTAGCTACATTCACACTGGCTACAGGCGCTGCTGCAATTGGTTATGAGGTGAATATATTTTTTACTTTCTGGGGGCTCGATGCCATTAAAAAGAAACATGGAAGGGCTTTTGTTGGCAAAGGCTTTCTTCCAAAGTTATTTGGCTATTTTATGGGTGGTTTGCGAAGCTCTCCGGTCAGCAGGTTAAACTTTTTAGGGCTAAGTCCAAAGATATTCCGCTATCTGATGCGAAAAAATAATGTCGCTACCCTGGAAGAACTGGTTGAAGCAGCAAAGGTATTAGAGGTCAATATGTATGCCTGCGAAATGGCCATGCATATTTTGGGTCTTGAAAAAAATGATTTCATTCACGAAGTAAAAGGAGTACTTGGCGTTGCTACGTTCCTGGAATTGTCTGAAGGTGGAAGAACAATATTTATTTAATCTATTCTATATGGCTACTTTCAAATTAGATATTACCCGTGAACATTGCCCAATGACATTCGTGAAAACTAAAATCGAATTGTCGAAGCTAAAGTCAGGTGATGTACTTGAAGTATTGTTAACTGAAGGCGAACCACTTCAAAATGTACCTAAAAGTTCAACAGAACAAGGATTTAAAGTACTGGAAATTTCACATGTTGAAGGTCTGGTTCATAAAGTTCTCATTCAGAAATAATAGAATATAATTATGCTCCGGATATCCCAACAAATTATCAACGAACTCTTCGACCATGCAAATAAAGGATTGCCGGAGGAAGTTTGTGGCTATCTCGCCGGCACAGGCCGGGAAGTTGCCCGGCAGTTTCGGTTAACCAACATCGACCATAGCAACGAACATTTTTCGTTCGATCCAGGAGAACAATTTCAAGTCGTGCGTGAAGCACGAAATGCCGGCTTGGAGATTCTGGCCAATTACCACAGTCATCCTGAAACTCCTGCAAGGCCTTCTCAGGAAGATATTCGGCTGGCTTTTGACCCAAATATAAGCTATGTAATCGTTTCGCTTTCTACTGAAATTCCTGACATTAAATCTTTCAGGATACAGAATGGCGAAGTTGAAAAGGAAGAAATTCAGGTTTTATATCGACCGATGCCTATGAGAAAGCATGTGAGAAGGTGAAGGATTTTATCGGCGCATCATCAACCGATAAGATTATTTTCGTTAGGGGAACAACTGAAGGAATCAATTTAGCGGCTCAAACATTTGGACGGAAATTTATTCTGCCTGGTGATGAGATTATTGTCTCCACACTTGATCATCATGCCAATATTGTTCCCTGGCAACAACTGGCCAAGGAAAAAGGAGCTAAACTGCTGGTTATTCCGATCAATAACAACGGTGATGTGATTCTAGAAGATTTTTGTGTGATTTTATTTAACTTATTCCAAACAAGTAACGAAAATGCTCTTATGCCTTTTCAATAAGTACAATGTCTGAAAATTTATTTTCAGCCGATACATGCATCATCCATTCTAAATTCCTACTATCTGGGTGAATCATAATCTGTTGGAATTTAATAGCTGCTCTATTTCCTGCTTTCTTCCACGCCAGGTGGCATAGCGCAAAAGCTTATTTTCATTGATACTGTGCCTTTCAAGGATATTGGAAAAAATATAATTAATCTCCGAACCCTGCAAAAAAGAAAATTTTCTTTATTCGAATTCATCGTTTTCAAAAAGGCGAAGTTTGTTTTTGAGTGCAGTAACTTCATCCTGAAGTCCAATGATCCGATGCAATAAATGAGTTATGGTATCAATTCCTTCTACATTAATACCCAATTCATTGTATAAGCGTATAATTCTTTCTAATTGTTGGAGCTGACTTATCTGAATAAACCCAGTATCTTCAATGGTTGTAATTTCTATAAGCCCAGTTTCCTCAAGAGAATCGATAAAGGAAATTTCAATGTGGTGACTGGCACAGAATTCATGAGTCGATATTAATTTTTTCATTTCCATCTTACCGATTATTAAGAAGTTTGTTTCGAGAGTTCTGTAAATAATTCCTTTTGTCTGGCAGTTAAATTCGTGGGAATTTTAACTTCATAGGTTAAATACAGATCACCTGATTGATCTGCCTTTTTATAAACAGGAAATCCTTTACCGCTGAGCTTTACTTTGCTACCGTTTTGTGTTTCAGGTTTTACATTTAGTTTCACCTTTCCATTCAGGGTGTCAATAGTAATTTGGCCTCCTAAAACGGCGGTGTATAGATCCAACTCCACTGTTGTATATAGATTATTTCCCAATCGTTTAAATCTGGGATGGTTGGCAATTGAAAAAGTAATGTATAGATCACCATTGGGTCCACCGTTCATTCCCGGACCTCCATGTCCTGCAATTTTAATGGTTTGGCCATTTTCAATGCCAGCAGGAATAGTAATCCTTATATTTTTACCATTTACCGTCAAAGTCTGTTTATGCGATTCATAAGCATCAATCAGGTCTAAATGTATCTCAGATGTGTAATCTTCTCCTCTGTATTTTACCTGTCTGCTTCTGCCTCCTCCAAAACCGCCAAACATGGATTCAAAGAAATCGGAAAATCCTCCTTCTCCTTGTCCCTCTGAATACCTTCCTCCCCTCGAATTGGATGGTTGCTGTTGATATTGTTGTCCCGAGTACTCGGGATGTTTCCAATCTTTGCCGTGCTGATCGTATTTATCCCGCTTTACTGGGTCACTCAATACTTCATTTGCTTCATTAATCTGCTGAAATTTTGCTTTTGCTTCTTTATCATTTGGATGTAAATCTGGATGATGCTTTCTGGCCAATTTTCGATAGGCACTTTTGATCTCTTTTTCTGTTGCCTTTTGATCGACTCCCAATATTTTATAATAATCTACAAACTCCATGGTTTATTTTATTGTGCCCATCAGGCGTAAGTTTTAAATCTATTCATTCAGACACAGTTTAAATTCCTTATTTCTTATTTCTTATTTCATCTTTTTTTCTTTAATATTGAATAAGAAAAGAGGAATAACGATCCCGAGTACTCGTAATACCTTGTTGGAAGATCAAAGTCCAACTTACTTTATTATTGCCTCTTCGCTGGTTCTGTCTTGGTATCAAATGATATATCCAGTATATTAGTTGCGCTACAAAGTTAATGAATATGCTTCATTGGGGCTATGTTTAAAGGGCAAATTATTTCTTAAAGTTTTATCTTCATTGATTTGAATTCCTTATCTCATCAAAATAGGGTGTGCTTTTTGATTCCACGCACTTTGCCGCATAAAGATAAAGTGCAGCGGACCATGATTGCCAATCCTGTCCCATAGGCTGGCCGTTCTGAGCTTTGATCCATTCATTAAACCCAAAGTCTACCTTTTCATAATGAGCCAATCTTATGAGTTTTGTAAGGGATACAAGCTTTTCTTCAGCTAGTTTATATCTTTTGGCGGCCACCAGAGCGGCAATATAAAAGGCGCTGATAAAAGGCCAAATGCCTCCATTGTGGTAGTCACCGGGATGATTGTAAATTGAATATCTTGGTAACCAGTCTGGATCTTCAGGTTTAATATAAGGAAAGAAATTGGGAGGCAAATCAACTGCCAATTCACCTCTTTTTCTCATCTCGGTACATTCTCCTTCAATCCATGAAATCATTTCCTCGGCTCTTGAAGGTGAGGCTATTCCCGAAAGGATGGCCAGACTGTTTCCCAGCAGATCGAATCGTTCACTGCTGTATACTTTATAGGACCACAAGGCAAAGTATGGCTTATGTTTTACCAATAGTCCTTCATGAACATGGCGATGTATAACTTCTTCTGTAATTGTAAAACGACTCATCAACCGGTGCATCCGGTCAGCTCTTTCGTTCTGTCCATAAAGTCTAAGGTAGCTATATACCAAGGTATTTACAAATAGACCATATCCCAAAACCCATTGTTCGTCGCGCCAATCAGATGTGGGTTGTTGAGCCACCAGTTCACGGTCTGAAGGACTTTGATATTCCATCCATACCATTGCCTTGTTGACTGCCTCTTGAAGAAACTCAGCTTTACCGGTTACCTTTCTGAAAATACCCGTGCCTAATATAAACAAAGGTGTTGAATCACTTGATCCCCGATCTTCTTTATCATGAACCAATGAAGGGATATGACCATGTGTTGTCTGGTGTTTTGCAAGAGTTTCCAGGACTGTTTTTGTGCTGTCTATGAGATCTTTATTCCCCGAAACAGCAATTCCAAATATTGAAAACATCAAATCTCTGGTATAGGGTTCAGGATATCCCCAACCTGCTGTTCGTGGAAGATGATGAAAAGGACCATGAGCATTGTGAAGTAACACTTCCAGTGCAGCTTTCTTAGCTGCCTCTATTTCCTGCAAGATATTTGGTGACATAATAATTATTTTTCTTATCCCCTAACAACTATGACCATTAAAAAGTCACAGGCTAATTACATAATAAACTAGGGGAGCTCGATTTAGTTGAAAAATTAAAAAACAACTTAACTCACCTAATGTTTAAATTCATTTAATTATTCAAAGGCAGATTTTATTCTTTCATTTGCTATATGTAAAATCAAGATGCAATACTGCCTCACAAACCAGATGAGTTGATAGTTGTTTATCCAATAGTTTAATGAATGCCCAACTTTTCCTCCATTATTTGAACAAATCGTTTGGCTACAACCCGGTAGTCAAAATGTTCGACTGCACGTTTTCTTCCTGCTTTTCCCATTTTGACACGTAAAGCTGCATCGGTCATTAACTCCATCAAATATTGGGCAATATCATTCACATCTGCGCGATAGTCTACCGTGCGCGGAGGATTAAATACGACTTTCCGCTCTTCATATTCACCTTCTACGGCAAGGAGTACTTCGCTCACCACTATTTTCTGTGCCACTTTTGCCAATAAGGCAGTTTTACCTTGAATTAGTGTATCGCGCATTCCCATCGCGTTGATGCTAATAACCGGTTTGCCACATGCTCCTGCTTCTACCTGTGGCATTCCGAAGCCTTCAAGTCTCGAAGGTGCTGCATAAATGTCGCAGGCGTTTAGCAGGTAAGGCATGAAATCACGGGAAATAATATTTGTTGCATAGGTTACCTTCTTTTCGATTCCCAGGTGGGTAGCTAATTCAAGGTCTAATTGGTTCTGTATGGTAGTTCTCGGCTGTGGCCATACCTTGCATACATATCTCCAGGAAGGAGCTTTGTTGTCAATAAGGGCAAGGGCCTGCATTACTTCCTGTGCTCCTTTGGATGCCGCATCACCACCCAATGTAAGGATCATGAGATGATCGTCTGCAACGCCAAAAAAGTTACGCACAGCCATCACTTTTGGATCATTCTTATTATATGGCCTAAATGAATCTGTTGGACAACCTACAGGCAAAACTTCAATTTTATCAGCTTTGATCCCATCTCTGACGTACATATCTTTTACCCAATTGGATGTGACCAGAATCAATGGTAGTGCATTTAAAACTTCCTGATAATTGGCTATGTAACCGTCCGCAACCAACCAAGGCACTGGTTGAACACCATGTCGCAGTGGATGCAGGACCAATTGTGGGGTGTGGCCCCAGTAACCGATACCTACTACCACATCGGGTTTAAACCAATGATAATACCATTCTTTTTCAAGCGCTGATTCCAAATGTACCGCGTGTACATCAATACCTAATTCCATTAATCCTCTGTACAACAGATCTCCCTGCGTAGCTAGTCCACCTGGTGAGGGGGGATACTCATATAAAACTAATACTTTCATGGGTTGATAATTTGTTTTTTTAATTGTTCCCAATCACTCGGGATGGCTCGTTTCATGACGCTATTTTGTTATTTAGCCAATGCATTGCATCTTGCGGATTTGTAAATTGCCAAAAACTTTCTGTCGTAGGTGTTGTTTGTGCCTCCCAACTGCTTTTGTCAAAACCGTATGTTTCTGTAATTATACTGTATTTTCTTTGCCAGATGGGTAGAGCTAATGAACGAACGATGTTGGCACTTTCTACTGGCCGTGGATAATACTTTCTACCTCCGTCTTCATAGGCAAATGACCAAAGCTCTCTGGCAACAATTTTCCCTGCATTCCATAGTTTAATGACTGCCTTTCCAATTTCCTCATGTCGCAGATGTCGTGTATATTCTCCCGATGGAGCATGGGTAATGATCAAATCATAATGTCTGACTGGTAATATGTCAAGAATAGCTTGTTCTACTTCAGCTTCATCCAACGGTTTAAGGTCAGCGCTGTCATCAAGATTTCCAATCTTACCTTCAGCGTTGATCTCTTTTAGTGCCTGAAAGAATTTGGGTGCACGATTGGTATCACTGGCACGGCAAAGTGATATTATAATAACATTCCATTCCTGATGACTCAGAATCGTTCCACCTGTCCATAAAATTTCATCATCGGGATGAGCAACAATGACGGCCACAGTTTTTAAATTTTCCTGATTCATATCTTGGTTCTTTTATAATTAACAATCCACCGAAGTGATATTCAATGTCGGTTGATATAATTGCTTTTCCTTTGTTTGATAACTGTCCGTATTTGATCTGCTGATTGTTTTCTGCCATGTTCATTTATCATGTATTTTTCCATAGTCAATCGTGCCATTAAATAACTCACCGTCGATTCTGCCCCCTGATTTGGATTGATATTGTTCTCTTCAAGCCCATCAAAGCAGCCCCCAGTGCAAGGGTTATAGATAATTTGATCAAGGCGGTTATCACCTAAAAACCAATTGAAAGCGATTACCATTTTGTCAGAATAATCGGGGTTCTTAAACTCCATATTGAATTTACTGAGCGCCATGAGTGTGTAGGCTACATCAATAGGTTGTTCCCCGTACTTCCCTTGATCCTGACCTTTAAACAGCCACCTTTTATTGGAAATTACTTCGATTCCGCGCTTATTAAAGATGGATGAAAGAAGAAAGTCAAACGATTTGAGGGCAATTTCTTTATAATGTTTTTCGCCCGTAACCAGCCCTGCACATAGTAAAGCCTCGGGTAAAACACTGTTGGCATAGGTCAAATAACCTTCAAACCATTCCCAGCCATCCTCTGATTCATGCCTATACATCTGTACCAACCGGTTAGCAAGTATTTTTACCAGCATATCAGTCTTGCCATTTTGGATGACTTGATGGTAGAAATACAATCCCTTGATAGCAAAGGCCATAGCACGGGTGGAAAAGATGGTTAAGAGCTGAGGCAAAGCTTTTTCGAGAATGCTTTCGGCAATTGAAATCATTTCAGCCGGTAAGAGTGACTTCTTTGAAATAAGATAGCCTAAGGCCCATATTGTTCTTCCATTAGAATCATCTAAGTTGACTGTTTTGTTCTGTGGGGTGAATTGTTTATCCATATCCACATAGTTTAAGAAATTCCCTTCCCTTTGCTGGCAAAATTTGATAAAATCAAGGTAGGTTCGAAGGTAAGTCAGATCTTTTTCATGACCAGTTAATTCATAATTCATACACATGGATATCAAAGCACGTGCATTATCATCCAGTGTATACCCTGAATCCAGATCAGGTTGACTGATGTTTGAGAACTGAATCATTCCAAAGTTGGTGGTCATTCTTTTCAGATGGTCAAGCTTTATCTCAGGGAGATTATAATGTAGCGTAAGGCCTGCAATCTTGGTGAACAGCTTGGCATGGGCAATCGCAGAGTTTTCCCAGGCTGTTGAAAATACTTTTTGCAAGGTATTCTTAATCATATTATTCCGCAAGGTATCATCGCTCAGGAGTTTGGTAACAGCTTTGGCCAATTGTTCTGAATTGTTAAAGTCAAAAATGATCCCTGTATCCTGTGTCAAAACTTCTTTGGCGTGTGGAATTGGTGTTGAGATGATCGGACAGCCACAACTCATCGCATAAGCAAAAGTGCCACTCACAGCCTGGTTGGGGTCGTTCGAGCTAAACACGTAAATGTTTGTCAATTGCAGATATTCGAGCAATTCTGGTAGTGCCAGGTACCGATTAATGAATTTCACATGTTTCGTCAAGCCGTTTTGCACCACTTTGGATTCTAACATGCGCCGGTAAACTTCACCTTCTCTCTTTACAACCTCAGGATGGGTGGCCCCAATAATCAGAAACATGATATCAGGATTTGTTTTGACGATTTCAGGCATAGCATCCAGGGTGGTTTCAATTCCCTTACCAGAACTAAGAAGGCCAAAGGTAGTAATGACTTTCCGATCAGTGAGTTCGTATTTTTCTTTTAGCATTACTTCATCCAAATGTTCAACCAAATGGGTGCCATGCGCTATGACCGTAATTTTTTGCTCTGCAATGCCATAATCATTCATTAACACCTTTGCCGAGTTATGGGTCATCACAATAATCGACTCGCAAGCTTCAACCAGGTATTGAACCTTTCCCTTAAAGGTGTCATCAGGGCGTGGCAATACTGTATGAAAAACACTCACTATAGGCTTTGTAATCTGATGTACAAATTGTAGAAATGCTTCTTCCTGCTCATGAAATAATCCAAATTCATGTTGGAGCAGCACTATTTTAATGCGTTTATCCTGATTGATCGATAGGGCAGTAATAAAATATGCCTTAGCCAGTGAAGTATTCAACTTGTACTTTACTTCCGCCGGATATTTAAAGGAAGATTCCCCTGCTTCCAAAGCACATACTTTAATGGAAAACGATTGATCGAATTTATGATTAAGTGAACTTATTAAATCTTGTGAATAGGTTGCTATTCCACATTCGCGTGGTGGATAAGTGGTTATTACCAGGATTTCGGGAAGAACTTTGTCTGGTTTAGGTTTTAGTTTATATTTACCATTAATGGCAGTGATTTCACTCGTATCCTCATTTTCAAATCCATACATCTCCTGGAGACGATTAAGAACATCATTTGTCTGATGGTTGATAGTTTTTCTTTTCATTATCTTTGTTTTTATAAGTTCTTTGAGTGCCACTGCTTATTAATTGCTTTACGAACTTCGGTAAATTGACCGAGACTAACGTTTTGAGATCTTAGGCAGCCCCATAATAAATATATATTGTATCTCCCAAAGTGCTTTCCCTTTAGGGAATAATACATTGTTTAATTTTTTTTATTTTTTACACAATCATTAATATTTGAACAAGTATACCTTAAAGCAATCATCAGGGGCATTTTTGACATCATACGCTTTAAATAAAGGATCGTAAAGATCAACGATCTTTACGATCCTCAGATATTTATAGTCATCTCTGTCAGTTTCTAATTCAGGAACCATGAATGGCCAATTCCAAAGTTCCGCCACCTTCATAATAAAATCAATTTGCAAATAATCAATAGTTGAACGAATTTCTTTCCCAATAGTGTAAAAACAAAGGTCAATATTGAAACCTTCTTTGTTCGCCTTAGGAATCAATACCGCTTCACTTTCAAATTCGTGGTCTGTTTTTATTATTATATTTCCTTCTTTAATGACTGTCACAATAATAATTCTCCATTGGATAAAGACTGTTCTTACTATCGATTCTTTGATTTGGTTGCATTATCTTTAACGCTGTCTTTAATGCTGTGAATAGTGTCCGGGGCATAATCACCGAGCTTTTCTGCCTTTTTGAGTATCGTCTTTGCTTCCTTTTCAACCATCTCCCTGATGTCTTTTCCCAGGTATTTGGTTCTCAAAATAATTCTATTGCGCGTACGCCTTCCCTTATAGGGAGCAAATAAAATTCCCAATGCAGCTCCTGCAAAAACTCCTGCTGCCAATGCTACAATTAGGACTCCTGTGTTTTTTGATGTATTCATCATTGTGTTTATTTTAGTGTATATTAAATCATGTATTTTCTATCTAAAACACTTTAAATATGCCAGTGCTTCAATGGCCAATTATTTTGCGTATAAAATTCACTATCTTTTGAAATATAATTGTTACACTTTTTCTTTAATAAGTTACATTATTCACATGTTTAATCCATCATTCTCATATTCTAATAGAATACAGCGGCATTTTCTACTTCTAAATGGAGATTAATGTCATACCGGCTAACTGTATAACCTATCTTCTACGAAGAAATGAATGTTTGGTTTGCCCTCTGTGTTTTTTATGATATGCTTTCACCCGATGATGTGGTTTATAATGGTGACCTGATTTTTGCCTACTTTTTTTAATTGTCGCATGACTCCCATACTTAGGAGGAAAACTGCTGGCAAAAGAACTGGTACTTAAACCTAAACCAATCAGTAATATTAATAAGGAGATCGTTCTGAATTTTATCATTTTCTTTAGTTTATTGCGTTTATAATTACCAATCAGCAAGTTTGTTATTTTAATTTTATAATGTGTTACACAATTTACTCTGGTAATTACATGATTTAATCATAGCCGAGCTTTCATTAAACTACCATATGATGGGTTTTGTTCATATCGATTCATTTTTGTAAGGCAATTATTGTCACTAAAAATCGAATTATTGCATCCAACAACCATGTTTTGGATCAATTTAAATAGTTGTGGGAAAGAATCTTTAAAGGATCAATTGAACTTTTTCAGCAATGCAGAAGAAGAATGTCATCACGAGTACTCGGGATAAAATACTCTTAATTTTGAGCCCACTCCGAAATGTCTTTTCTTGCCACTAAATCTCTAAGCATTATCCCGAGTCCTCGGGACACCATGAGTAAATAGCATATATTTCCCGAGTACTCGGGATGTAACTTTTGGCCTTAGTGTCATAGTGGCCCCGATTTATCGGGGACTTTTCGGAGTAGACTCAATTTTATTTATTTTGACTTATCTTCTTAAAAATTATAACAATCAGTATATTAATTACATACTATCTATCTATTTTGCAGATTTTATAACAGTCACAGACCCAAAGTTATTTATTTGATCTTCAGTTTCAATACTGTGGTGGATTTAGCAGGATCATTTAAAAACTGATAATGATCCCGAGTACACAGGATCATTCAACTCCCACTATGGACTCTATGCAATAAGATCTCTATCGGTACTGTAAAAGTACTAAAATTACGATTTTAGTACTTATACAGTACTCATACAGTACTTATAGCATAGAGTTCATAATGGGAGTTGAGTGGGTGTTTAACGAATGGTTGCTGGAATGATCCCGAGTACTCGGGAGGATGAAACGGGTTCAGTAAAGACTGGAAATTCACTTTGTAACGAATTGCAACAATCAATATGTAAATCACATACAATCAAATTGTTTTACAAAGTTCATATCAGGGACAAACCCATAGTTATTTAATTTATGGTTGGTTCAATTACTATAGGTTAGAAAAAAGGTTGGGTTTTTTCTAACAGCACTTTCGGGTTTGGAATTGGTCCCGAGTACTCGGGATGACACAACAATATCATTTGATCCTATGTTTTTGCCTTTTAAAGTGACCATTTAAATCTAACATGGGGCCTAATGTTGCAAATTTATACTTTCATGATTTTTAGCAATCGGGATGATTATGGTCGCGCCTGTATAATGAAATGTTGAAGAGATGACTGTTCTGCAGGTGTGGCTGGTACAAAATTAGTCAGGCAGGCTCAGTTTATTTAATTACTGATCTTGTTCCAGCAAGTTGATTGATCCGTTTCTTTAATGTCGGCTTCACCAGGCATTACATTTGGATAATTTTAACTCAAAGTTGTCATTCTGTCTTAATTTGAAGCATGAAAATGAATATTCTTTCTAAAAGAACCCAAAACACTAACAGGAATATTTATATTCGCAATAATTATTTGGATGAATTAAAACTGAATAGAATGCCTGTAACTGTTATAAGAAAAAAAGTCATATTCTCGCCTGATCCTACAAGGGTGATTGCTCGTTTCCTGCATTTGAGCGACGACCGCTCGGCTAATATTATCCGATTGGTGTTGGCCATGCCTGAAAAGGAAGTAAAGAGTGCTATGAGTCAACTATTGCGAGACTTTTCGCGTCGCCACCGCAATATATCACGTATCTTTCAGAACCATTTTGAACGATTGGCCCCCATATTCGATAAAATTGAAGTCAACGAAGAAGATTTGAGCATCGCCCAGCAGGCTTTGATCGGTTCTTACTTTACGATGGAATACTCCATCGAATCAGCTGCCTTTTTTAATCCTTCGATGATGGAAGATCCTGATCAATCGGAGTTAAGAGCCGACGAAAAGAGGGTGATTATCAGCTTTCGCGCCACAGGTGAAGGACATGTTTCATCCATTGTTTTTCGTTCCGCCATTCTGGATCGGCACAATAACCTTCTTGTAGAACCCGTAGGCAAAATGTTGGCAGAGGCTGATAAGATTATTAGAAATACGTACGATAAAAAAAGTTTTCTGGAGAAACTCGAAGGAATGAATGACAACATCAATGCCATTTCTCCCTCGTTGGTTAATAGTCTGGATGAAATTCAGAACCCTGAAAACATTATTCCATCTGCTATTATTGATAAAAATGTGAATCCAACTGAACCACAGAAAGTGCTTTCCTCTGATTTTATCCTTAATAAGCTGGGTGATCGGTTTACTTATGGCGAATTGATGAAAAACCTGGAGATTGCAATCAAAAATCCTGATATTAAGCAGGATCAGATCAAAATCATTAACCAGATTCTATGGCTTGCCTCTGCACACTACGAGATCAACTTTTCGATGGACTCAGCTATTTCTGAAAGGGTTATCTTTCCAGTTTCGGCCACCGAACAAAAAGGAATTGAAGATGCGCGTTTTGTTAAATTTACTGACGACAATGGCGAAATTGCTTATTATGCCACCTACACTGCTTATGATGGTATGACCATCCTGCCTAAACTTATCAGTACCACCGATTTTTATAACTTCAAGATATTGCCTATCAATGGCGAGATAGGGCAAAGTAAGGGAATGGCATTATTTCCTCGTAAAATCAACGGTAAATATGTCATGTTATGCCGCATTGATGGCGTAAATAACTACATCGCCTATTCCGACAGCATCAATATATGGCGTAACGCCAAAATACTACAACAACCAAAGTATCCATGGGAGCTGGTGCAGATAGGTAATGCCGGTTCGCCTATTGAAACCGAAGAAGGTTGGCTGGTTATTACCCATGCCGTGGGTCCAATGAGGGAATATACTTTGGGCGCTTCATTGTTTGACCTAAACAATCCTGAAATTGAAATTGGCCAGCTTAACCGTCCCTTGATGATACCCAATGAAACCGAACGTGAAGGCTATGTTCCGAACGTGATATATTCATGCGGTTCTATTATTCACAACGAAGATCTGGTAATACCCTATGCAATGTCTGATTATTCATCTACATATGCTACTATTAATCTCCGTGAATTGCTTGATGTATTAAAGGAATCTGGAAGTGTCGATAAAAAGTGATGCATTGAAAAATTTCACCTCCGATCAATCTTGTAATGTCTTGAAATATTGAGACTGCACACTATAATAGCCGAAATTCATACGACTTTAAATTTACGCTCCTCTTTGGAGTCAAATTTTAGCAAGGCAATAATACCTGATAAAGAAACGTTTACATTGTAAGCCTTGCAGTTCTATTGAGTTCATTGGGTTTTGTATGGTTAAAACACTTAAAGAGCAGGCAATCGACTTTTATGAAATTTAATGCAACGCGAGAAAAAAAATAAATAACATTTTAGCTGAATTATAAAACCCTGACAAAGATTGTGCGTATTACAAGATGTGATTTCACCCTTACTTAATACTTAGATATAATGAAAACGGATGAAGTAAAAGCGAATCTGATGGAAGCAGATATATTTCTGAGAGAATCAGATATCAATGTAAAAGAGGAGATTGGTAAACTTAAACAGAAGTTCGCTACGCTAATGCAGGATGACCTGCTATTTGAAGAGGGTAGAAGAGAGGAATTGTGGGCTAAATATCAATCATGTATTGATCAAACGGAGATTGAATTAAAAAGAATTGTATCCACACTCTAACTTATTTGGAGGAATATCATCCTTGACAAGAAATTGGAAATAGTGTTGTATGTTTGTAGAAGTACGAGTAGTCATTGGCCTGTTTTATGCTTCTACAATCATTTTACCCATATTCTCACCTTTGAATAATCCAATTAAAGCATTGGGTAATTGATCGAATCCCTTCAATTTGGTTTCCATATATTTAATATTACCATCTTTTATCCATTTTACCAACTGATGTAGGCCTTCACCAAAGCGGTTTTGGTAATCGCTTACAATAAAACCTTGCATCAATGCGCTGTGTGATAGTAATTGTGGTTGTAAACGTGGCCCTGTGGGTATTTCGGAACTGTTGTATAAAGATATTTGTCCACACACGATGATCCGTGCCTTAAAATTGATTTGACTGATAACAGCATCCGATATTTCGCCACCCACGTTATCAAAGTAAATATCCACTCCGTTGGGGCATGACTGAGCAAGGGCTTTCTTTAAATCAGGTGTAGTTTTGTAATTGATTGCATCATCAAACTCGTAATCGGATTTGAGTATGTTAATCTTTTCATCTGACCCAGCGATACCAACAACCCGACAACCATGTATTTTGGCTATTTGTCCAACTACCATGCCTACAGCGCCTGCTGCACCTGACACCACTACGGTTTGGCCTGCTTTAGGCTTGCCTATATCCATCAAACCAAAATAGGCCGTTAAGCCTGGCATACCAAGTATGCCCAAATAATAACTGGCCGGTGCAATGATTGCATTAATTGATTGCAATCCTATTACTGCAACTACTGTCTGTAAACGCCAGGGTAACCGACCAAATACCAGATCCCCTGGTTTAAAATCAGAAGATTTACTTTCGATTACTTTCGCTACGACTCCACCTTCGATTGGCTTGTCTGTCTCAAAGCTGGAAATATATGACTTTGCATCATTCATTCGTCCCCGCATGTATGGATCAACTGAATAATACATCGCCTCAACCAATACCTGGTCCTCCTTCAATTCTGGTAACGTGGTATTTTCAAATTTGAAGTTATCCAAAGTTGGCAACCCAATTGGTCTTGATGCAAGTATAATCTGTCGTGTTTCCATTGCTATATGTATGATACGTGAAACTTAGTTCTTTTTTAATAAAGAAAGCCGTTGTTGAACTGATTCTGGTGTTTACACCTCTAATGTTATTTTGGTATCAGCAAAATATTGATTCAAATATTTTACCTTTTCAAACCGATGAGTTGCATCAGTATAGCATAATTGCTCTATACTTTTGAAATTTGTTTATTCATCATTATCTTCTTCGAGGTCATGATGGTCCTCACCTCCTAAACTGTAAAAATTATTCTCTTCGTCTTCACTTCCGATGGCCTCTTGTTCATCATCCAATTCAGCTCCTGGAACATCCAACTCTTCACCCGACATTTCTTGCCAAAAATCAAGTTGCTTTGGAGTCTCTGATTTGACCACCGGCATTTTTAATTTAGAAGGTTGCTCCGGATCCATATCTTCTTCTTTGACAAAATTACTATAGATGTCTTCATTGGAAGGATATTCAGGATAAGCTGGATAGGCTTCGTCGAGTTCTGAATTATCTGTCTGACTATCTGACTCCTTTGACGAGGTTTTTGAGGTTTCTGAAGATGAGTGGTTCACCTCTGATGAATGTCTCTTGGGTTGATTTATTTTGTGGTCCATGATAAGCAAATTATAAAGTTATTTCATTAAACAATTTTATCGAATTTTTGTTTAGTATTAATAAAAAAAGCATCGCTTACCAATAATGATCAACGATGCTTTTTGATTGAAAAAGATGATTATAATCCGCTGATTATCTGCCTTAATTCATCTTTTGTCTTGCCAAGTTTGATTTGTAGCTTTCCATACATCTTATCCATCTCACCTTCTGCGAACAGAAGGTCATTGTCTGTCAAGGCAGCAAATTTTTGTTTCAGTTTGCCCTTTTGTTCAGCCCAGTTTCCTTTTAATTCTGTAGTATTCATTTTTTAAGTTTTAATAGTATGTAAATTATTTTGATTATTATTTTTTATTCCTTCTTAGCGTTCACGATTTTTATCGCCTTTGCCTTCTTTCTGCTGTTTTCCTTTGCCTTTTCCATTTCCCTGAGACTGCATTTTTCTGTTTTCTGATTTTACAGTTCTGCTATTCTCTCTACGTGTCGGTTGCTCATTCTGTCTTTCATATCTGGAATCTTTGCTGTCGCGGATAATGGTTTGTTGTGAATGTTGTCCCTTGTATCCTTTATATCGATCAGCATAATACTGGTGCTTCATGTAAGGCTTGGGTTCATTGATAACTACTTTATAAGTGTTATATAAATTGACATGTCGGTATTGGTAAGGCAAAGAGTTTACCGTAACCCAACTATTCCCCTTTTTGTAAATAAATTGTTTCTGAGGAGCATAGTAATAGAGATCATACTCCGGCATGTAATAATACTCTACATAGTCATAATCTGTAGGGCCCCATTGCGGTTGCAGATTTAAATTGATACTTACTCCTATTTGGGCATTCACCTTGGAAGTACCTACCAGAAAGAGGGTAATTGCAAATAATAATAATTGAATCTTTTTCATAGTATTTGGTATTAAAATATAAATGAATTATTTCTTCACAAAGGTGAATAACTATAGCAGAACCCTTGTTACATATATCTAAGTATAAGTTATAGAATTCACAGGTTTTAACAATTAAACATTGTCAGTTTGAATTGTAGAAGAGAAAAGTAAATAAACCATATTATTTATCACTACCGGTAATCGACTACCTTTGGTTTTGATATTTCAAAATCGTCGAACCCGTAATCGCTGGTTTTATAGGCATTTATATTTAAAATATTGTTTCCACTTCCAGGTAGGAAAGGGTAAAAAGTCATTGAAATTTGAAAGGTGTTAAGCAGCAAGTAATTGTTATTTGTCAATACCGACAGGTTTAATTGCTCCAAAGCAGGCCACTTAAAATACCTTATGAGGTTTAGTTAATTTTGGTTTCTGAGAGATATTTTCAATCGAATTGGTTCGAATAGAGTCCATTACAGATTTTTGATCCTGCCCCATAACATGCCCCCAAAAGCATATAAATATTATTAGTATGCATAACAATTTAAACGCCATATCAGAAGACCAATTTAAAAGTTAAATGTAGTAATAAAGTTGGACTTCTCAATGGTGTAATTTTATTTTCCAGTGATTATGAATCGATCGAAAGTTCCTCTATATTATTTTGAATTGTTCATAATCTTCTCCTTTACTTTACCGAGCCATTCTTTTTTGCTCATTTTTTTTTGCCTTCTTTTTTGCTTTTTTGCTTAGCTTTTTTGCCAGATCCTTTGCATTTTTGGCTATTTCTCTG
>Ga0209123_1000659_pt1 | contig 41407 bp, 33 predicted proteins | sample BarGraIncu00431A_FD_184500 | JGI IMG/M metagenome (GOLD analysis project Ga0209123, IMG submission 184500) | Arctic peat soil microbial communities from Barrow, Alaska, USA - Barrow Graham LP Incubations 004-31A (SPAdes) (version 2) | ecosystem: Environmental > Terrestrial > Soil > Wetlands >...
CAGCCACTTTGAGGCCAGCGCGCAGACGAGCGTTTATTTCCCGCCGCAAAGGACACGGCCAAATGTGGCGGTTGGCTCCCTCTTCCGCCCGGCGGGGCGGGAGAGGGCGGGGGGAGTGAGTGGGGGTAAGAACGTTAAAAATCCAAACCCAGTCAAAGCGTCAACCCGCTCAAGCCGACGACCAAAAGGCTGCGTCATTTCGACGAGCGCGCCAACGCGGCGCAATTCCCCGACCTCTAGACGGGTGCCCACGCCCAGGTCCACAATCTGCCAAGGCTGACGCGCGATGCAACCCGTCACGGTAACTATTTCCCCCAACTCAAAATCACTGCACCATGAACACACCACGCTACCCCATGCCAGAACTCAAAGACCTGCCTGAAGACATTCGCGCCAAAGTGCTGGAGGTGCAGGAAAAAGCCGGTTTTGTGCCCAACGTCTTTCTGGCGCTGGCGCGCCGCCCGGCCGAGTGGCGCGCTTTTTTTGCCTACCATGACGCCTTGATGCTCAAAGATTCGGGCCTCACCAAAGGCGACCGCGAGATGATCGTCACCACCACCAGCGCCGCCAACAAGTGCCTCTATTGCGTGGTAGCGCACGGTGCAATTTTACGTATCTACGAGAAAAAGCCCTTGGTGGCGGACCAGGTGGCGGTGAACTACCGCAAGGCCGACATCACGCCGCGCCAGCGCGCCATGCTGGACTTTGCGATGAAGGTCTGTCTGCATTCTGACGAGCTTGGCGATGCTGATTTTGCCGCCCTGCAGACGCACGGTTTCACTGACGAAGATGCTTGGGATATTGCCGCCATCACCGCTTTCTTTGGCCTCTCCAACCGCATGGCCTCGTTCAGCAACATGTTGCCCAACCCTGAGTTCTATGCGATGGGGCGCACGCCTAAAGTCAAGTAGTTGCTATATTTGTTATAGCTAATAACGCATTCCGAATGTGGGCTAGAGACAAATTTGACTTAAAAAAACGGTTAACTGCTTGACCGCCGCGCCGCCACCGCGGCGGCCAGGCAAGCTCTTTAGGTGTTCATGCGCATAAGGCAATGCGCCAATGACTCTATAGCAGCCACCACAGGACCAGCGCCGAAATCACGACTGGCAGCGACAGCACCAGAAACATCAGGGCGGTCTCAAAAAATGCGACCAGGTCGCTGAGCCAGAGCTTGAACAACTCGATCAGATCGACGGTCCAGATACTTTGCTTTTTCATCCTGCGACGATAACCCGGCGCACCAAGCCTGTAAATACCGGTTAACACTTGATTCCAGGTCTTTCATTGCGTTTAGGCCTGCCCGCCATGGGCCTGCGGGACGCAGTTGGCAGCACCTCAACGCGCTGACCGCCCGAGGGCTTGCGTTTTCTCAAGCGGCCTACCGCACGCTGCTCTTAACCTTGAATTACGTTCTGAATTGCTGAGTGCCAGCGCAGGTACAAGTACAAGGAAACCAAGAAATGAAAACGGGACAAAGGACAATCAATGCGATATCGTGATCCCAGAGCCTGGATGCTGGCCGAAGCGGTTGAAATGCTTTACAGCGCCGACCAACTGCAACGCCAGTTTTTCCAGATTGGCCACGTCGACAACGCGCCGTGCTGGGAGCCCCCGGTTGACATGTATGAGAACGAGCATGAGCTCGGCCTGCTGATCGCGCTACCTGGCGTGGCACCGGAGCGGTTTGAAGTCAGCCTGGAGTCGCAGGCGATCGTGGTGCGCGGCGAGCGCACCTTTGGCGCAAGCCTGGGCAAGGGCGCCATTCTCCGACTGGAAATTCCCTATGGTCGCTTCGAGCGCCGCATTGGATTGCCCGATGTCGGCTATCGCATCGTTGACATGCAGTTCGAAAACGGCTGTCTGCGACTTCATCTGGAGCAAAGCACATGAATCAAGTCATTCACTTACCCGACAAAAGCAACAGCCAGGCTGAAGCAAACCCGCTGCCCACGCTGCCAAGCGACGCCTTGGTCATCATTCCGGTGCGCAACATGGTCTTGTTTCCTGGCATGGTGGTGCCGATCTCCATCGGACGTGAAAGCTCGATCGCCGCCGCCCAATATGCGGTCAAGAACAACCAGGCGGTCGGTATCGTGATGCAGCGCAACCCGGACGTGGAGACCCCCGGGCCCGATGATCTGTCAAGTGTTGGCACCATCGCCTCCATCCTGCGCTACGTCACCACCCCGGACGGCACCCATCACATCGTGTGTCAAGGCCAGCAACGCTTTCGCGTGACCGGCTACCTTGAGGGCTTTGCCTTCACGGTGGCGCGGATTGAACGTATTACCGAAGCCGCCGTGTCGGACGACCCCGAAATCGAGGCGCGCTTCATGCGACTCAAGGAGCGCGCCGTCGAGGTGCTGCAAATGCTGCCCCAAGTGCCCGCCGAGATGGTGCATGCCGTGCAGGGCATCGACACCCCGGCGACGCTGGCCGACCTGGTGGCGGGCTACGTGGACATCAAGGCGACTGAGAAGCAGGAGATTCTGGAGGAAATAGACCTGCGTCGGCGCCTGGACCGCGTGCTTGACATGCTGGTGCACCGGATAGATGTCCTGAACCTCTCGCGTGACATTGACAAGCGCACCAAGGCCAGTCTCGGGCAGCGCGAGCGTGAGTTCTTGCTACGCGAGCAATTGAAGTCGATTCAAAAAGAACTCGGTGAAGACGTCAGCGGCAACGCTGCTGAAATCAACGAACTTCGCAATTTGATCGACGAGGCCCACATGCCCGAAGAAGTTGCCAAGCAGGCGGCCAAGGAGCTCAAACGGCTGGAGCGCATGGCCGACGGCTCAGCGGAATACTCCATGGTGCGCACCTACCTCGACTGGCTGATTGAAGTGCCCTGGAAAGCGCCGGAGCCGGACACGATTGACGTCGGGCAGGCGCGCCGGGTGCTCGATGCCGATCACTTTGATCTGGAAAAAGTGAAAAAACGCATTCTCGAATTCCTGGCGGTGCGCAAGCTCAAACCCGCCGGCCATGGCCCGATCCTGTGCCTGGTGGGCCCGCCCGGCGTTGGCAAAACCTCGCTCGGGCAATCCATTGCCCGCGCGCTGGGACGCAAGTTTGTGCGCGTGTCGCTCGGTGGTGTGCACGACGAGGCTGAGATCCGCGGCCACCGGCGCACCTACGTCGGCGCCCTGCCCGGCAACATCATCCAGGCGCTGAAAAAAGCCGGCACCCGCGGCTGCGTCATGATGCTCGATGAAATTGACAAGCTCGGCAGCGGCATCCAGGGCGACCCGTCGGCGGCGCTGCTGGAGGTGCTCGACCCGGAGCAAAACAACAGCTTTCGCGACAATTACCTGGCCGTGCCTTATGACTTGTCACAAGTACTTTTCATTACCACCGCCAATGTGCTCGACCCCGTTCCCGGCCCACTGCGCGACCGCATGGAGGTCTTGAACCTGGCGGGTTATACGCAGGAAGAAAAGCGCGAGATCGCCCGGCGGTACCTGGTGGCGCGCCAACTCGACGAGAGCGGCCTCAAGCCCGAACAACTGGAGATCACCGACGATGCGCTCGCAGCCATCATCCGTGACTACACGCGCGAGGCGGGCGTGCGCAACCTGGAGCGGCAAATTGGTGCAGTCTGCCGCCGCACTGCCGTGCGCATCGCCGAGGGAGAGATTCAAGCAGCGCGGGTTGACGCGCCGGATTTGGTCGAGGTGCTGGGCCAGGCCAAATTTGAAAATGAAGTCGCCTTGCGCGCGGGCATGCCGGGGGTGGCAACCGGGCTGGCCTGGACGCCGGTGGGCGGTGACATTCTCTTCATCGAAGCCAGTCGCACGGCGGGCACGGGTCGCCTGATCCTGACCGGGCAGTTGGGCGACGTGATGAAGGAGTCAGCGCAGGCCGCGCTGACGCTGGTGAAATCAAGGGCCGCCACGTTCGGGCTCGACCCGGCCGTGCTGGAAAAAGCCGATGTGCATATTCATGTGCCGGCCGGTGCCATCCCCAAGGATGGCCCCAGTGCGGGTGTCGCCATGTTCATTGCGCTGGCCTCCCTGTTCATGGACCGGCCGGTGCGCAGCGACGTGGCGATGACCGGTGAGATCAGCCTGCGCGGCCTGGTGCTACCGGTGGGCGGCATCAAGGAAAAAATGCTCGCCGCCCTGGCCGCCGGCATCAAAAAAGTCATGCTGCCGGCGCGCAATCGCAAAGACCTGGAGGAGGTGCCGCTGCCGGCCCGGCAACAACTCGAATTTGTCTATCTTGACGACATCGACGAGGCGGTGCTTGCCGCCATTGACGTCGCGCGTGACGCCACTTGAGAATGCGCAAGCTGGACAGGCGTGATCCCATTAAAGTTGATTCAAGTCACCCATGAGGAGAATCTCAATGAAAGACTCACCATCCAGCGCCAACGTAGAAAGCGCGCTCCAGGAAATCGGTTCCGCCTTGTTTGAGTTGCGCGATGCACTCGTAGAGTTATCAATGTCGATGCGGGATTGGCAGTTTGAAACCGATATGGAGCAGCGCCGCGCCACCGAACTATCGGTTCAGCAACTGCTGAAAAAAGTGGCTTCGGACTGAACAGCAGTCGCTCAATGGCACGACCGAGCGCCTCGGCTCAAGCCTGCTCTTGCTGTCAGTCGGAAACGGTCAAGCGGCGGCTTGCGGTCATGCTCAGTGGTAATGCTTTTTACCAGCCAATTGGCTCGGTTTGAGGCTGATGGCCAGACTGCGTATGCCGGGCACACGCCGGGCCGTTCGCTCTACCTGAAATCTGGTTTGGTGCGTGTCGACGTGGCCACTCAAGGTCACGACGCCACCGTCAACATCGACTTCAATATCAGACGCGCTGACAGCGGGAATCGCGTCCAGCCGCTCCATCACGTCGGCTTTCAGTTCGGCATCGGTTCTCATCATGTTCTCCAGCGGTAGAAATCTTTGTTGATCAGGCCCCATGGTCTGCCGTCATACGCGGTTGACTTTAGATAAAGCCACTGGCGGCTGAGTTGAGATTTCTCAAACTTGGCAGCGAACCAGGCCTTGCAGGCGCCCGGCTTGCCGCCCCGAAAACGAAGCGATGGCCGCGCTTGCGAATTGTCAAGCGCGCGCTGAAGTCTCGCTCCTAGGATGCATAAACGTCTTGTGCACAGTACCGACCATGAATCCCAAACAACTTATTTTTCATGACGACGCCCGCGACAAAATTCGCCGTGGCGTGGACACGCTGGCGCAAGCGGTCAAAGTGACCCTCGGCCCGCGTGGGCGCACCGTCATTCTGGAGCGCGACTTTGGCTCGCCGCAGATCGTCAACTCCGGCGTGCTGGTGGCCAAGTCGATAGAACTCGAGGACCGGTTCGAGAACATGGGGGCGCAACTGCTGCGCGAGGTGGCAGCGCGCACCAGCGAGATGGCGGGCGACGGCACCAGCACCGCCACCGTGCTGGCGCACAGCATGATTCAGGAGGGCTTGCGCTATCTGGCCGGCGGCATGAATCCGATGGACCTCAAGCGCGGCATCGAGATCGCCATCGACGCGGTGGTTGCAGAGCTCAAACAGCTGTCCAAGCCGTGTACCAGCTCGCAGGAGATTGCGCATGTGGCGGCGATCTCGGCCAACAACGATCGCTCCATTGGCGACCTGCTGGCCAGCGCGATCGATAAGGTCGGGCGTGAAGGGGCGATATCGATCGAGGACGGCTCCGGCCTGGTCAGCGTGCTCGACGTGGTGGAGGGCATGCAGTTTGACCGTGGCTTTCTGTCGCCCTACTTCATCAACAATGCCGAGCGCCAAAGTGCGGTGTTGGAAGATGTGGCGATTTTGTTGTGTGAAGGTCGCCTGAGCTCGCTCAAAGACCTGCTGCCCTTGCTCGAAGAGATCGTGAAGGAGGGTCGGCCCCTGTTGGTCATCGCCGAGGAGGTGGACAACGATTCGCTGGCGGCGCTGGTGATCAACACGATACGCGGCACCCTGAAAACCTGCGCGGTCAAGGCCCCGGGCTTTGGCGACCGGCGCAAGGCGATGGTGCAGGACATTGCGGTGCTCACCGGTGGCAGCGTCGTGAGCGACGAAGTCGGGCTGACGCTGGGCAAGGTCAAGCTGTCGGATTTGGGGCGCGCCACCCGGGCTGAAATCACCAAGGAAACCACCACCCTGATTGGCGGCGCCGGCCAGCCCAAGGTGATCAAGGAACGCATCGCCACCATCCGCAAAGAACGCGAGTTGGCGAGCAGCGACTATGACCGTGACAAGCTCGACGAGCGCGCGGCCAAGTTGGCCGGTGGTGTGGCGTTGATCAAGGTCGGCGCCGCCACTGAAACCGAGTTGAAGGAGCGCAAGATACGGGTCGAAGACGCCTTGCACGCCACCCGGGCGGCGGTCGAAGAAGGCATCGTGACTGGCGGCGGAGTGGCACTTTTGCGCGCCCGGCGCGCCTTGCTCACGTTGACCGGCAGCACGCTCGACGAAACATCGGGCATTCGCCTGGTGGCCCGCTCCCTGGAAGAACCCCTGCGCTGCATCGTCAGCAATGCCGGTGATGAACCGTCGGTGATTCTGAACCGGGTTGATGAATCACCGGATCCCGCTTTTGGCTACAACGCAGCGAGCCGCACTTATGGTGACTTGTTGCAGATGGGCGTCATCGACCCGGCCAAGGTCACGCGGCTGGCCTTGCAAAACGCCGCCTCGATTGCCAGCCTCATTCTCGGCACCGCCTGCCTGATTGCCACCGCACCCAAGCCCTTGCCAGAAGACGGCGTGCACGGCCCCGGTGGCGCAACGCCCATGTTTTGACAACCACAACACACGAGAAGCATCATGAAGAAAACCTGGATTCTGGTCACCAATGCCACACGAGCACGCGTCTTTGAGCGTCAGGCCGCAGATCACGCGCTGATTGAGCTGGCTGACTTTGTCTATCCCGTCAAGAATTTGGAAGACGAAGCGGCAGGCGGCGACTTGACCGGTGCGGCGGGCAAGGGCCACGGCCGCACAGGCCATGCGGGCACGCAGTTTGAGCCCCATATTGAGGTCAAAGACAAAGCCCGAGCCAACTTTGCCCACCAGTTGGCCGACTACCTCAACCAGGGAGTGACCGAACAGCGTTGCGAGGCCTTGCTGCTGATCGCCAGCAGCCCGATGCTCGGGGAGATAAAACCCTTGTTGAGCAGTGCCGCAGCAAGTGTGCTGGAGCGCGCCGTCGCGAGCGACCTGACGCGCTACCAGCATGCCGAGTTGCAGGAGCGCGTTGAGCGCGCGTTGCAACTGCCGGTTTGATATTTGCTATTTAAAATGTAGCTGGTCGCGCTTTATCTACGGGGGCTACGGGCTTATTTTGTATATATTTTTCAATCCTGTCAGCCTGATGGATTGCTCAATGATTCATTTTCTTTGCAGCTGATTTGCTGCGTGGATGTTTCGGCGTTAAGTTATTTCCCCCACTCACTCCCCCCCGGGCGAGAGAGGGGCGGGGGGGAGTGAGTGGGGACAAGAACGCCAAAAAAAAGATCGTCCGCAAATGACTTGACTGTAGGATCAGTGGACCAGCGACACCCTGCAGCTAACCAATCAAGTCAGGGCGGTCGGTATATGGCCCTGGCGCTCGACTGAACAGCCTTTGAGCCCCAGTTCCCACGCCTGTTGCAACACCAGTCCCACATCCTGCACGCTGGCACTCGCTGGCAGGTACACGGTTTTGGAGAGCGCACTGTCCACGTACGATTGCACCGCTGCCATCAGCTGCAACTGGTCTTCAGCGCTCACGTCTTCGGCTTGCACAAAGTGCTTCGGCCAGGGCGCATCCGGTCCGTGCAGGGCTTGGTACTGGTGGCAGGCGGCGTTTTCAACGTCAAAAAACACGGCCTGCCCTTCCGCCCCGCGCACCCGGCACATGGCCTTGAAAGCCCGCATGGGCTCAATGCCATTTGACACATTGTTGGCCAGCAAGCTGATGGACTCCGTGGGCGCCACCGCCAGCAGGTGGCTGTTGCGAATACCGTGCTGCGCGATGGCCTCCTGCAGCGCGCGGTCGAGTCCCAGCACAAACGGGCAGGCGCCATATTTGAGCTTGTCATACGCGGGGAACGCGCCCTTCTCCTGCGCCAGCTCGACCGATGTGCGGTAGGCGGTATCGCGGATGGCGTCCATGATTTCGCGCGTCAGGTCAATGCTCGCCGCTGAACCGTAACGCAGGCCCAGCATGGCCAGCATATCGGCCAGCCCGGTGACGCCCAGGCCAATGCGTCGGCTGGCCAGCGCACTCTTTTGCTGCGCTTTGAGGGGGAACAGGGAGATGTCATACACATCGTCCAGAAAGCGCGTTGCCACCGCCGCCACGGCCCGCAGGCCGCCCAGGTCGACACTGGGGTGTGCGGCAAACGGCTGCTTGACAAACCGGCTCAGGTTGATCGACCCCAGGTTGCACGCGCCAAACGGCGGCAGCGGCACGCCGCCATCGGGGTTGGTCACCGTCAGATGCTCGTCATACCAAAGATTGTTGGCGCGGTTGATCCGGTCGATGAACAGCACGCCCGGCTCGCCACTGGCGTGTTGGGCTTGCAGCAGTTTTTCCCACAAGGCGCGCGCGGGCAGGCGCCGGTGCACCAGGCACAGCTGCGGTGGCCCGCCGTCGGACCAGACGCGCTCGCACACTTCGCCACCGACTGGAATCGGGTGTTCGCCCAGCGGAAAAACCAGCGGCCACGGGCCGTCTTCTTGCAGCGCCTGCATGAACTCATCATTCAACAACACCGACAGCTTGAAGTGCGACAAGGCGTCGGTATCGAGTTTGGCGTCAATGAAAGCTTCTATATCCGGGTGATCGCAACGCAGCGTCGCCAGCATGGCGCTGCGGCGCCGGTTGCCCGCCTCCAGCACCGCGTTGGCCGCCTGCCAGACGTTCATGAACGAGACCGGTCCGCTGGCTACGGCGCCACTCGACAGCGCCGGCGCCAGCGCAGGGCGCAGGGTAGAGAAGTCGATGCCGATAGCGCCACCGGCTTGCAAGCACTGCATCGCCTCCCGCAGCGCATTGAAGATGCCCTGCACCGAGTCCTCGATGGGCCCCATGGCCAGGCAATTGAACAGGGTGACGCGGCGCGAGGTGCCCGCGCCAGCCAAGATGCGCCCGCCGGGCAGGAAACGCCAGTCGCTCAACATCGCCTGAAAACGCTCGCGCCAGTCATTCTGGTGCTGAGGTTCGGCGCCCGAGACAGCCAGCGCCACCCGCTCCCAGGTGTTCTCAAGGGCGGGCTCCGGCACACGGCCCGGCTCCGCCCAGAGGTAGCGAGTGCGCCAGACATGTTCTGAAATTGCGGCGTCGAAGGGAGACTTGTACATGATGTGCCATCCAGATTCCGAGATGGTTTTAGCGTAGCCAGCGCCTGACGGGGGCGCTTGATGATTCGCAAAGGTGTCGCCAAGAGGGCGCTAAGGGGCGGCAGCCGGCCCCACTTCAAGGCGGTCGCGCCCCGCGTCCTTGGCCCGGTACAGTGCTGCATCAGCCAAGCTCAGCAGGGCGGCAAACGAGGTCTCGCTCGACAAACAGCCCGCGCCAATGCTGACCGTGTAGGCAATGAGATGGCCATTGACTTGCACCGGGTCGGCGCGAACGCTTTCAACAATGCGCTGCGCCAGTGCGCAGCCGCCTTCGAGTGGGGTATTGGGCAACAGCACCGCAAACTCCTCGCCACCGATGCGCCCCATCAGATCGGACTCGCGCAACACGCCGGTCACGGTTTGCACAAACTTTTGCAGAATCACATCGCCTGCGGCATGGCCATGCCGGTCGTTGATAACCTTGAAATGATCAAGGTCCAGCATCAGCACCATCAGAGGCAAGGCATAGCGAATCGAGCGGGCCACCTCCTGCTCGGCCAGATTGAAGAAATTGCGTCGACTCAGCGCGCCGGTCAGGGTGTCCCTATTGGCCAGCGTCAAGCTGGTCAGTTCAGCGGTCTTGATTTGGGTCACGTCTTCGTGGCTGACTACCAGCCGCTCCTCGCCATCGTGCACCGGTGTGACTTTCAGGCTGAACCAGCGCTTGTCCAGCGGGGTAAAAAACGGCTGGGCCAGCTGAAAATAGGGCAGCTCGCCAGCCAGGACCGCGGTGATACCGGTCTGGGCAGAGTGCATCGTTTGCGAATCCTGTTCGGTCAGGCAACCGAGAATTTTCAGGTAGCTGCCTTCCTTGCAACAGGCCCTCGCTGCAAACCCGCTGTCAACAGCATATTGCCGCCACGCCGCATTGGTCTGCACCACCGTACCTGTTTGGTCGAGCACCGCGATTTGAGCTGTCAGGGAATCAAACACCGCCTGTTGGAAACGGCTGGCAACCAGCAGGGCTTCTTGCGTCAATTTTTGCTTGCTGATGTCGACGTGCGTGCCGATCATGCGCAGGGCTTTACCGTCGGCGCTGCGGCTGACGACGGCGCCGCGGGAAAGCACCCATTTCCAGCTGCCGTCTTTGCATTGGCTCCGGAATTCAATGAATATGCTGGCAGTCTTGCCGCTCAGGCACTCTTGATGCTCGTTGATCACACGCGACTTGTCGTCGGGATGGATGCGGAAAACCCAGTCATCAAGGTAATGCCCGTATTCGTTCTCGGCAAAACCATAGAGTTGCTCGAAGCGCCTGGAAAAAACCTGTTCACCGGTCACCACGTTCCAGTCCCAGACTCCGTCACCGGCGGCCTCCAGCGCCAGCTTCCAGCGTTCCTCGCTGGCGCGCAATTGTTCTTCTGCCAGTCTGCGTTCAGTGATATCCACCAAAATAATCTGCCAGCCCTGGGCCGGCCCCAACGCTGCCACCTTGATTTGCACATGCGACACCAGCGGCCCTTTGTTGGCAAACGTCAATTCACCGCTTTGCACGTCACCGGAGTTTGTGGCCTGCGCCAGCAAGGCATTGAACTGCGGGCGGTCGGCGTCGGCCACAAAGAGCCCGAGTCGGCTCCCCAACAGGCGGGCGCGCTCGCGGCCCAACAGACTGGCCCCGGCCAGATTCAACTTGCTGATGGTCCCAGTGGCGTCGAGTGAAAAAATGCCGACCGGCGCAAAATCGTTGAACTCGTTGCTTTGATTGAGCGCCGACTCCAGTTGCATGCGGGTCGTGTTCAGGTGCTCGTTTTGCAGCTCCAGCTCAATTTGATGGATTTCGAGTTCTTCAAATAAATGTTGTGCTTCCGCGACGCTCAAGGCCTTGGCCGAGCTGGCGGTGCGCCCCAGGAATCGCTTGCGGGCGAGCTCGCGCAATTCATCCATACTGAGCGGGTTTCTACGAAATCCCATCGCCATTCCCCTGTGGTTTCGAGTTGTCAGGCTGCGTCGCCAGCCGGGCTTGCATGGCCCGCAACTCGACTTCGAGTTTTTTGCTCTTGGAAATATCCGAAAAAGTGATCACCAGGCCGTCAATCCGGTTCTCCTGCGTGCGGTAGGGCATGGTACGCACCTTGTACCAACGGTCATCGACCGTGGGTACATCCTTTTCACAAAAAACCAGTGTATGCAGTACGTCACGGGCGTCCTGCACCAGCTCTGGGTAGATCAGATCAGAGACGATGTCGGTGATGGGTCGACCCATGTCGCCGAGAATGAGCTTGATGATGCGGGTGGTCTGAGGCGTAAAGCGCCGCACATGGAGCGCCTCGTCCAGAAACAAGGTGGCAATTTCGGTGCTGTCGAGCAGGTTCTTCATGTCATTGCCGGTACGTGCCAGGTCGGTCACTTTGGCCTGCAATTCATAGTTGACCGTTTGCAGTTCTTCGTTCATTGACTGCATCTCCTCCTTGGAGGTGGTCAGTTCCTCGTTGGCGGATTGCAGCTCTTCGTTCAAGGACTGCAACTCTTCGTTGCTTGATCTCAGCTCTTCCTGCGAGGTTTGCATTTCTTCGCGCATTGATTTAGCCTCCTCGCGCGACTGCTGCAGCGCTTGCAACAGGGTTTCAACCTGGGTGCCATCAGCGGCCAGGTCGACGCCTTTGGCTTGGGAGCGGTGGTTGCGGGGCTTGGGTACGTCAAAGAAAACAATCAGCGCCAGGCCGCGCAGGGCTGCGAGCTCTTGCAGCGGCTGGACGACGACGTCAACATACTGCACCGCAGTCTCGCTGGCAATTCTGATATTTTTGCGCGTGGTCAAGGTTTTGTCACTGAGCGCGCGGTGAAATGCTTCGCTCAGTGCCTGATTGAGCCCGTCGCGCGCCATGGCGAACAGATTCAGGCTGGGCTTGCCCGCAGCGGGCTCCAGGTAGCTGCCGGTTTTGCCGCTGAAATAAAGCGCGTCTCCCTGTTCTGTCACGAGCACCGCCGCTGGCGCGTAGCGCTGCAATATCAGCGTTTCCACCAAGACCTTTAGACTGGACGCGGCCGGTAAATCGTCGCTCATCAGGGCGGCTGCGCCCGCCCCGAACTTGCCATGCGCTTGCACAAACGCCGCCGGAAAGCCGACTGGCAGCACCCGATCCGGCACATCCAGGCGTCGGTAAATCCGCGTTTTACCCGGCAAGGGGGCAAATAATTCAGTGGCGGCACCAATCGACTCGGCGCTGCCCAGCAGCAAGAAACCGCCCGCACCGAGGCTGTAATGAAACAGCTGCATCAGCTTCGCCTGCAACTCGGCTTCGAGGTAAATCAGCAGGTTGCGGCAACTCAGTAGATCGAGTTTTGTGAAGGGTGGATCCGCAATCAAGTTGTGCTCGGCAAAAATCACCATCTCGCGAATTTCGTTGTTGATCCGGTAGCCCGCAGCGTCTTCCACAAAAAACCGGGCCAGACGCTCTTCCGACACATCGGCGGCAATATAACGCGGGTAGATGCCGTTGCGGGCCGTGGCAATGGCGTCGCGGTCCAGATCAGAGGCAAAAATCTGCAGCGTAAAGCGCGGCACTGGCTTGGCCAGCTCCAGCGCCTCCTTGAAAACCATGGCCAGCGAATATGCCTCTTCGCCGGTAGAGCAGCCGGGCACCCAGGCGCGCAGTGCGGCACCCTGCGGGTGCCTGGCCAGCAACGCTGATATGACTTCGTTTTTGAGTTGATCCCATACCGCAGGATCGCGAAAGAAACTGGTCACCCCGATCAGCAACTCGTTGAACAACAGCTCGGACTCATGCGGGTTTTCACGCAAATAGCGCAGGTACTCGGAGACATGCGGCAGTTGATGCAGGCCCATGCGCCGCTCAACACGCCGCAAAATGGTGGATTTTTTGTAAAACGAAAAATCGTGGCCGGTCTGGTTGCGCAGCAACACAATCACTTTATCGAGAAAACCGCCATCCTTTTGATCCGCTTTAAACCGGATGTCGGCTGCGACGGCGAGCTGACTGCGCCCCGCATAGGCCATTATCTTGAGCGGCAACTCCTCGGCCGGGGCCACCACATCGGCCACGCCAGCATCCAGCGCACTGCGCGGCATGCTGTCAAACTGGGCGCTCGCGGGCGTTTGCACAAAGCACGCGCCAGCGGCCTGGCGGATGGCGCGCAAGCCTTGGGTGCCGTCTGAGCCCATGCCGGAGAGGATGACGCCGATGCTGTTTTGCTGCTGGTCATCGGCCAGCGACTTGAAAAAGAAATCAATGGGTAAGCACAGACCTCGAGGCTCAGGCTGTGCCAGCAAATACAGCACGCCGTTGAGCAAGGACAGGTCGCGGCCCGGCGCAATGACATAAACATGGTTGGGCTCGACTGGCACATGGTCTTGCACCTCGGCCACCGGCAGCGGGGTATGACGTTGCAGCAACTCCACCAGCATGCCTTCGCGCTTGGGATCCAGATGCTGCACGATCACATAGGCCAGACCACCGTCAGGCGGCACCTGCGAAAAAAATTGCTCCAGCGCCACCAGACCCCCGGCGGAGGCGCCGATACCGACGATAGAAAAAGGTCGCTCCCTGGGCGCTAAGCCGTTTCTGTTCAATCAACCTCCGATGAGCTTCTTTTCAAGCAATTACCGCAGACTGTACACAATCTTGCAACAGGATCTCAATAAGGACGGGGGCTAGAGCCTGATTTTGTATATAAACTAGCTCACCAGTTCGCGCATCCAGTCGGGCAGCGTGGTGGCCTTTTGCTTCGGAAAATCGACCCAGATGGTGGTGGCGCCACCGGCGGCGTAAATAACACCCGGCTGGTCAGCGCGCTCCAGGGTGGCCCAACTCTCAAAGGTGGTACGGCCGGGGTCGCTGACATACATTTTCATCAACACGTCGCCGGGGTATTCGAGCTGCTTGTAGAAGTTGCAAAAGGCGTTGACGATCACCGGGCCTGAACCGTGCGGGTCCGGCATGCAGCCGACGGAACGCATCCAGTCGATACGACAGGTTTCCAAATAGCGGAAGTAGGTGGTGTTGTTGACGTGGTTCATCGCATCCATGTCGCCCCAACGAATCGGGATGACCATCTGGAAGACGAGCTTTTTTTGCTCTGGAATCTCGAATTTCATGGTTTTATCCTTGGTAAAGCGGGTGGCCCGCGGCGTGTCTTGGTGGTCAGCCAGCCCCAGGGCGCGTGCGGTGCTGCAAACACTTCCATCACCAGCAACGGTGCCGCGCCGCGCGTGAAGACCGAGCGCCGCGCGGGCAGCGCGCGGCTGGCCAGTGCTGCGCCGGTAGCGCCCAGCCAGGCGTGTGCCACATGGCGATGCAGCGGACCGGCGGCTTGCAGACTGGCAAATTGCAGCGGCGTGCGCGCGATGCCGTGTTGCCCGAACAGCACATCGGCCAGTGGCCGCGTGCCCAGGCCCCGGATGGAGCGCCACGGCCCTTGTGAGTGCGGGTGCGCGGTGACGCTGCGGGCAAACACCACGGCGACCTCGTCCACGCGCAACAGCACCTCGCGCACATAGCCGACCTTGAGTCTGGTCAGACCCAGGGCGCTGGCCTCATCGGGGTATAGCGCTTGCAAGCCCTGGCTGAGCACCTGCACACTAAAACGCTGCCCCGCAGCCGCCAGCCGCGCGCTGAGCGAGCCCGTCGCACCGACCCAGCGTTTGCGGTTGCCGCGCTGCACATTGCGGGTGGTCCACGCCTTCATCGATGTGCCCGGATGCTGGCCAGAATACCCAGCGTAAAAAGCACGGCGGCGAGCAATTGCAGCGCGCCGGGCCAGGCCTGATCCCACAAAAACGAGTAGCACAGGGCAAACAAGGTCTCGCTGACAATCAGTTGGCCGCACAAACTGACGCTCAGGCGCTGACTGGCGATGTTCCACAAAATGCTGGCGGCCCACGCGGAGCCCACCCCGGTTACTATGAAAATAGTAGCTGCTTGTACCGGCTGCTCAAGGGCTAACATCACTTTTGACTCTGAACCTGCAACCAGCCAGAGCAGCGCCGCGCCAACACCGGTGGCCATGCCGAGCCAGTTGGTCCACTCGGTAGCGGTGACCTCCGGGTGGCGCTTGAGCCAGGCCGCGTTCAGGATGGCAAACGCCGTCCAGCACAGCATCGCCGCCGTCGCCAGTGCCACACCGCTCCAGAATTGGGTGCCGTCAGGCTCAATCGCCAAAGCGCCTGCTTGGTGCGCCGTGAACGTGGCGTTCATCATCAGCAGCAGACCGGTTGCCGTGAGCAGCAAGCCGGGCAACAGGGACGACCATTTCAGCCCCAAGGGTTTGCCCAGCAGCATGACCCACAGGGGAATGGTGCCAATGATGAGCGTGGGCACCTCGGTGCCGGCACGCCCAATCGCCAGTGCCAGCAGCAGGTAGTAGCCGGTAGCGCCGAGCAGACTCATACCGAGGGCCGTGACGGCCTGGCGCGCTGTGGGCAGTTTGTGGCTGGCCCAGGTGAACGCCATCGACAACGCCGACATGAGGCCGTAGCTGACAAAGCGCCCTGCGGTGAGGTCAACCGATGACAGCCCCGGCGTCATGCGCGGCACCACAAACACCAGCCCCCACAAGGCGCCCGCAGCGAGCCCGGCCAAAATACCTTTCAGCATTGACAATTTCCCGCCGGGCCGCCCCAAGGGAAATTGACCCCCTCGGGGGGCAGCGCCGCCCAAAGGGTGGCAGGCGTGGGGGCCATATTTCTAGACGCCAAAACCATCGTCTGCCGAGATCACGGCGCCGTTGATGAAGTGGCTTTGGTCCGAGCACAGCATGACCAGCACAGCGTCCAGGTCTTTGGCCTGCCCAACGCGTTTGCGCGGCAGCATCTGCACCAGTTTTTTACCCTGTTCGGTGTGCCAGTGCTGGTGGTTGATCTCGGTGTCGATGTAGCCGGGGCAAATGGCGTTGACGTTGATGCCAAACCGGCCCCATTCCAGCGCCATGGCGCGGGTCATTTGCACCACTGCTGCCTTGCTCATGCAATAGACCCCAATTTGCGGCAGCACGCGCAGGCCCGCCATCGAGGCAATGTTGACGATGCGCCCACCCGTGAAGGTGCCGGGCGCAGCGCCTTTGGCCCGCGCCAGCATGCGCTTGCCGACCTCTTGCGCGACAAAAAAAGCACCCTTGACGTTGGTGTCGAACACATAGTCATAGTCGTCTGGTGACACGTCCTGCAGGCGTTGCGTGGTGCTGACGCCCGAGTTGTTGACCAGGATGTCGATCGAGCCGACTTCGGTTTCGGCATGCGCCACGGCCGACTTGATGGAATCGATGTCGGTCACATCGAGTTCAAGCGCATGGGCGTCGCCGCCCTGACCTTCGATTTCGGCGCGCAAATCCTTGAGTTTGTCCAGTCGGCGACTCGCCAGCACCACGGCGGCACCGGCGCTGGCAAGGGTTTTGGCAAATTGGGCGCCCAGGCCACTGGAGGCCCCGGTGATGAACGCCACCCGGCCTGAAAGATCAATGTTGTAAGCCATTTAGAGAGTCTCCATCAATAACAAAAGAACGACCGTTCTATTTTTCAAAATCAACGCCTAAAATCGCTTCTGCGTTCGACAATCACGGGTCGCGGTCTATCTTTAAACCCTGCCCCATTATCAGATGAGTTCAACCATGACAAACCAGGAAATCTTGGCCCAGTTTGGCCCCCGTGAAGCGATGGAATACGACATCGTTGTTGTTGGAGGCGGCGTTGCCGGCCTGGCCACCGCCATCCGCCTCAAGCAACTGGCCACTGACAAAGGCCACGAGCTGTCGGTGGTGGTGCTGGAAAAAGGCGCCGAGCCCGGCGCCCACATTCTCTCGGGCGCCATCATGGATCCCGTTGCCATGAATGAGCTGTTCCCCGACTGGAAGGCCATGGGCGCGCCCCTGAACCAGCCGGTGACCGATGACGCCATGATGTTCCTCAGTGAGACCTCGGGCTACCGCACGCCCAATTTTCTGCTGCCCAAATGCAGCCATAACCACGGCAACTACATCATCAGCCTGGGCGAGCTGACGCGTTGGCTGGCGACGCAGGCCGAAAGCATGGGCGTGGAGATTTTCCCCGGCTTTGCCGCCGCTGAAGTGCTTTACAACGAGCAAGGTGCTGTCAGGGGGGTCGCCACCGGCAACATGGGGGTCAACAAGGAAGGCGAACCGGGAGAAAACTTCCAGATCGGCATGGAGCTATTGGCCAAATACACCATTTTTGCCGAGGGCTCGCGCGGTCATCTGGGGCGCCAGCTGATTGCCAAGTACAAGCTCGACGAAGGCTGTGATCCGCAAAGTTATGGTTTGGGCATCAAGGAGGTTTGGGAGGTCGACCCATCGCGCCATCAGCCTGGGTTTGCCATGCACACCGCGGGCTGGCCGCTGGACAACAGCACCTACGGTGGCTCTTTCATGTACCACATGGGGGGCAACAAGATCGCCTTGGGCTTCATCACCGGGCTGAACTACCAAAACCCCTACCTGAGCCCGTTCGAGGAGTTCCAGCGCTGGAAAACCCACCCCAATGTGCGTTGGTATTTTGAGAACGAAAAAGGCGAAGTGACCGCCAAGCGGCTGGCCTACGGCGCGCGCACCATCACCGCCGGGGGTTTGCTGGCGCTGCCCAAGACCGTGTTCCCAGGCGGCGCCATGGTGGGTTGCGAAGCGGGCTTCTTGAACGTGAGCCGCATCAAGGGCAGCCACACCGCCATCAAGACCGGCATGCTGGCAGCCGAGGCGGCTTTTGAGGCCGTCACGGCGGGACGCCAGCATGACGAACTGAGCGCCTACCCCGAGGCTTTTGAGAACAGCTGGGTCTATACCGAACTCAATAAATCGCGCAACTTCAAGGCCTGGTTCAAGTATGGCTTGCGTATCAGCACCCTGATGAATGGCTTGGAGCAGTTCGGACTGGGGGGCAACATGCCCTGGACGATTCACCGTGACAAGCCCGACTACGCCTACCTGAAACCCGCCGCCGAGTGCCAGCCGATTATTTACCCCAAGCCCGACGGCAAGCTCACCTTTGACCGCTTGAGCAGCGTCTTCATCGGCAACGTCAACCATGAAGAAAATCAGCCCGCGCACTTGACACTGAAAGACGCGTCGGTGCCGGTTGCCATCAACCTGGCCAAATTTGCCGGCCCAGAGGCGCGCTACTGCCCGGCCGGGGTTTATGAATTTGTCAAGAACGATGACGGCACCGATCGACTGCAGATCAACGCCTCCAACTGCGTGCACTGCAAAACCTGCGACATCAAGGACCCGACGCAAAACATCGTCTGGGTCACACCCGAAGGGGGCGGTGGACCGAATTACGCGGGGATGTAGTTGTAGAATCCTGCGGGTCAGGAGAGAGCCGCCCCGTGAGGTGGCCGCCGAAGGCGCAGAGTTGCTGATCGCAGCAGTTTGAACGCTCAGGCAAAAGGACTGACAAACGCTTCAAACGTCGCAAGATGTTGGAGCGATTCCCCACTGGAGAGAGGTCACCGCTGGCGCTTGGGCGCTGCGGCTGATCCACCGAAGGAGCAACCCGCAGTCTGTCAGCCACCACGGGCTACACAGGCGCGGCGAATCTCTCAGGTAAAGCGGACAGCGGGGGCAGCCCATGGCTTGGACAGCAGTCGAGGTCATGGAATTTGACATGCCCCTTTTCCTTTATTGGAGTTCGCTGATGACGACCGCGCCTGACAGCCTTCTGAAAACCCCGCTCAACGACCTGCATGTGTCGCTCGGCGCCCGCATGGTGCCCTTTGCCGGTTATTCCATGCCGGTGCAGTACCCGGCTGGCCTGATGGCCGAGCACAAACATACGCGCACCGCTGCAGGCCTGTTTGACGTGTCCCACATGGGCCAGTTGCGCCTGGTCGGACCGGACGCAGGCGCCGCGTTGGAGAGCCTGATTCCGGTCGATGTGATTGACCTGCCCGTGGGCAAGCAGCGCTACGGCCTGCTGCTCAACGACGAAGGCGGCATCATCGATGACCTGATGTTCGTCAACCGGGGCAGCGATATTTTTATCATCGTCAACGGCGCTTGCAAAGTCGGTGACATCGCGCACATTCAGGCCAAGATCGGCAGCCGGTGTCAGGTGATTCCGATGCCGGAACGCGCCCTGCTGGCGCTGCAAGGCCCGCTTGCCGTGACCGCCCTGTCGCGCCTGGCACCGGGTGTTGAAAAGCTGGTGTTCATGACCGGTGGCAACTTCACCATTCAAGCGGGCGATCAGCGCATTGACGTGTTCCTGACCCGCAGCGGCTACACCGGCGAAGATGGTTTTGAGATTTCAGTGCTCGATTCCCAAGCGCAAGCGCTGGCGCAGGCGCTGCTGGCGCAACCCGAAGTCAAACCGATTGGCCTGGGCGCACGCAATTCGCTGCGGCTGGAAGCCGGTCTGCCGCTGTATGGCAACGACATCGACACAACGACCACACCGGTTGAAGCAAGTTTGCAGTGGGCCATGCAAAAGGCGCGCCGCGCTGGTGGCGCGCGCGCCGGTGGTTTTCCGGGTGCTTCAAAAATACTAGCACAACTCGCAGGTGGCACGGGGGCTGCAGCCCGAAAACGTGTTGGACTTTTGGCACTGGAGCGCATTCCCGTGCGCGAACACATCGAACTGCAGGACTTGAATGGTCAGCACATTGGCGAAGTGACCAGTGGTTTGCTTGGCCCCACCATCGACAAGCCCATCGCCATGGGCTATGTGCCAACCGCGCTTGCCACCCTGGGCTCACGCGTCAACGCCATCGTGCGTGGTAAACCGGTGCCGATGGAAATAGTGGCGATGCCGTTTGTGCCGACCAACTACTTCCGCGGTTGATCTTCTTATTTCTTTATCTTATTTTTCTTCGAGAACCCTTATGAGCATCAAATACACCCCCGACCACGAATGGATCAACATTGACGGCAAGCTCGGTACTGTCGGCATCACACCCCACGCGCAGGACGCTTTGGGTGACGTGGTGTTTGTCGATCTGCCCGAAGTGGGCAAAACCTACGCACAAAAAGATGCCGCCGCCGTGGTCGAGTCCGTCAAGGCCGCCGCTGACGTGTACATGCCCGCCAATGGCGAAGTCGTGGAAGTCAACGAAGCCCTGCGCGCCGACCCGTCGCTGGCCAATAGCGATCCGATGGGCGCGGGCTGGTTCTTCAAGGTCAAACTGGCCAACCCGGCTGATCTGGACGCGCTGATGGACGAGACCAGCTACACCAGCTACGCGGCGGACGCGCACTGACAGCCACTGACAGCAGCGGCGTGCCTGGCGCGCCGCCCTTTGGGCTGAGCCTGTCGAAGCCCTTATCCTTTTCCTGTTTCGCTGGCCCTTCGACAGGCTCGGGGCGAACGGTTTGTGAAGCTCACCATGTCTAACACCCCAAGCCTGACTGAATTAGAAAACAGTTGTGAATTTATCGCCCGCCACATTGGCATTGATGCGGCTGACGAAGCCGTCATGCTGCACGCTGTGGCTGCCACGTCGCGCCGCGCGTTAATCGACAGCATCGTGCCGCACTCAATCGCCCGCAGCCAGCCGATGGACATCCCGGCCCCGGTGACGGAGGCGGCAGCACTGACCGAGCTCAAATCCATGGCGGCCAAAAACAAGGTGTTCAAAAGCTACATCGGCCAGGGCTATTACGGCACCCACACGCCCGGCGTTATTTTGCGCAACATCCTGGAAAATCCCGCCTGGTACACCGCCTACACGCCGTATCAGGCCGAGATCAGCCAGGGCCGCATGGAGGCGCTGGTCAACTTTCAAACCATGGTGATGGACTTGACGGGCATGCCGATGGCCAATGCCTCCATGCTCGACGAAGCCACCGCCGCGGCTGAGGCCATGACCATGGCACTTCGCGCCAGCAAATCCAAATCGACCACGTTTTTTGTCGACAACGAGGTACTGCCGCAAACGCTGGCCGTGATGAAGACCCGCGCTGAACCGCTGGGCATTGAGGTCAAGATGTGCAGCGGAAATGAGGCCCTGAGCCAGGACAGCTTTGCCGTGCTGCTGCAATACCCCGGTGTGAGCGGTGTGGTGCGCGATGACCGCGAGTGGATCAAAGCGTACAAGGCCAAAGGCGGTATCGTCATCATGGCCGCAGACCTGCTGGCGCTGACCCTGCTTGCCGCCCCCGGCGAGTTGGGTGCGGACATTGCCGTGGGCACCACGCAGCGTTTTGGCATGCCCATGGGCAACGGTGGCCCGCACGCCGCCTACATGGCGTGCCGCGACGAGTACAAACGCACCATGCCCGGCCGACTGGTGGGCGTGAGTATTGATGCGCACGGCAACCCGGCCTACCGGCTGGCGCTGCAAACGCGTGAGCAGCACATTCGCCGCGAAAAAGCCACGTCGAACATCTGCACCGCGCAAGTGCTGCCGGCCGTGGTGGCGAGCATGTTTGCCGTCTATCACGGGCCGGCAGGTTTGAAGCGCATTGCGCAGCGGGTGGCGGCTTTGACGGCGGTATTGGCGCAGGGTTTACTAGCCCTGGGTTACAGAACAGCCAACGCCAGCGCCTTTGACACGCTCACGGTGAACACCGGTGATGCTACAAATTCTATAGCTGCAAACGCCCTATCGGCGGTGGCTAACCTGCGATTTGCCTCAAACAATTCATTAAGTGTGTCGCTGGACGAAACCAGCACCCGCGCCGATGTGGAAGCGCTACTGCGCTTCTTTGCCAAGCCCGGACAAACCGTGCCCCAGGTCAGTGACTTCGAGCAAGCCACCAGCACCCTGCTGCCCGCTGCCCTGCTTCGCACCAGCAGCTACCTGACGCACCCGGTCTTCAACACCCACCACAGTGAAACCGGCATGCTGCGCTACATCCGTCGCCTCTCTGACCTTGACCTGGCGCTGGACCGCAGCATGATCCCGCTGGGCAGTTGCACCATGAAGCTCAACGCCACCAGCGAGATGATCCCTATCACCTGGCCCGAGTTTGCTGACATTCACCCGTTCTGCCCGGCGAATCAGCGCGCGGGCTATGCTGAGCTGGATGTGCAACTGCGCGCCTGGCTGTGCCAGGCCACCGGTTACGCCGGCATCAGCCTGCAACCCAATGCCGGATCACAAGGCGAATACGCGGGCATGATGGCGATTCGTGGCTACCACGCCGCGCGCGGCCAGAGCCAGCGCAACATCTGCCTGATTCCTTCGAGCGCCCACGGCACCAACCCGGCCAGCGCCACCATGGCGGGTTTCAAGGTGGTGGTGACCGCGTGCGATGCCAACGGCAATGTCGACATGGTCGACTTGAGGACGAAGTGCGAGCAATACAGCGCCAACCTGGGCGCAGTGATGATCACCTACCCCAGCACCCACGGCGTGTTTGAGACCAGCGTGAAAGACCTGTGCGCCTTGGTGCATTCCCATGGCGGGCGCGTTTACGTGGACGGCGCGAACATGAACGCCCTGGTGGGCCTGGCCGCACCCGGTGAGTTTGGCGGCGACGTGAGCCACCTGAACCTGCACAAAACCTTCTGCATTCCGCACGGCGGCGGCGGCCCCGGCGTCGGCCCGGTGTGCGTGGTGGCTGATTTGGTGCCATATTTGCCTGGTCACACTGACGCGAACGGCATCGGCGCAGTCGCGGCTGCGCCATTAGGCAATGCCTCAGTCCTGCCCATCAGCTGGATGTACTGCCGCATGATGGGCGCCGAGGGCTTGAAGGCCGCCACCGAGGTCGCCATCCTGAGCGCCAACTACATCAGCGTCCGGCTCAAAGACCACTACCCTACCCTCTACACCAGTTCGCCGGAGGACGGCAAGCCGGGCCGTGTCGCGCACGAGTGCATTCTGGATTTACGCCCCTTGAAAGAAACCAGTGGTGGCGTCCACGGCGTCAGCGCCGAAGACGTGACCAAGCGCCTGATGGACTATGGCTTTCATGCGCCCACCCTGAGCTTTCCGGTGCCCGGCACGCTCATGGTGGAGCCCACCGAAAGTGAAACGCTGGATGAGCTCGACCGCTTCATCAATGCCATGATCGCCATCCGCGAAGAGATAGCCAAGGTCGAGCAAGGTCTATGGCCGCAGGGCAACAACCCGCTCAGCCACGCGCCGCATACGGCCGCAGCGCTCCTCGGCGAGGCCTGGGATCGACCCTATTCGAGAGAATTGGCGGCGTTCCCGGTGCCGCGCTTGAAGCAATCCAAATACTGGGTGCCCGTGGGCCGTATCGACAACGTCTATGGTGACCGCAATTTGTTTTGCCGCTGTGTGCCCGTGAAGGAGTGAGCGCAGGGGCGGGTTATTTCTTGGGGATCTAAGCTGCCGCTCGGCAACAACAAAGTCCCATGGAGACGCCCTGCCCCATGGGACGGATGCACACAATGACGTATCAGTCGGCCACGGTCACCACGTTGTTGGCGAAGGTGATCTGGTCCGCCACATCGGCCACGGCCTTGATCGGAGGCACATTGGCGGCGGTGATCGGGTTGGCAACCGCGCCCGCCAAACCGCGCGGCACGGTGCGAACCACCTGGCTGGTCGGCAGTGCCGCGCCGGTTTTCAGGTTGGCGTACATCATGTCCATCGCCTGGATGAAGTACCGATGCAAGGGCACCAGACGATTGGCATAGCCGGGGAATCCCAGGAAGGCATCAAAATGCTGGGCATTGGTCACTTCGATGTAGGACAACTTGCTGGCGGCACCTTCCACGATCTTGTTCATGCCGAAATAGGGCCGCCCGGTGAAGGCCACCGGCAACAACGTGTCGCTGCGGCCTTGCACGATCAGCGCTGGTTTGCCGTGCAAATTGGCGCTGCGCAGCACTTCGCTCATGCCCTGCTGGACCCGCACGGCGTTGGCGCTGGTGCCCGTGACCAGCTCGCGCAGGCACAGCGCACCGGCGATGTTGTAGTCCTGCACCCCGCCAACTGACAAGGAGGCAGCATCCAGCAAAGGCCCGCCCACACTGTTGTTGTTGACGATGTTGATTGAGTTAGGTGCGGGCAATGTCGGCGGCACGCCGTTAGAGGTGCCAAACGAAGTGGCCAGCGCAGCAGCAGAAGCGGGAACCGGCGCAAACGGGGTCGCCGATGTTGCCGCGCCAGTGGCCGCATAACTGAAGCCGCACAGGTTGTCGGCGACGCTGAACCGGCCATAGGTGTTGGCGTAAGTCAACGCGACCGGCAGGGTGGCAAACGAGTAGTGCGAGGCCTGCACGTCGCTGCTTTCGGGCTGCCAGCCTGCCGCGACCAACGCGGCCATGGCACTGGCGGCTTGTTCGGCCGTCGTGGTGCCGGTGATCAGGCCGTTGGCCTTGAGGGCGCTGCAGCGGTTGCCCGCAATCGCCGCGTTGACCGTGTTGAACACATTGGTGGTGGGCGACACCAGCGCGGCGCACGGCTGCAGCAAATTGGCCAGTGTGAAATAGTCGAGCAACTGCTTGCCGGTGCCGACCAGGGTGGTGGTGCCGCGCACGATGCTCAGGCGGGCATCAGGGGCCAGTTGAACTTCGGGCTCGGCCACCGCCACACCGCTGATCAGGCCTTGCGTGTCCTGCTCCGCCGCAGCCAGTGCCGCGCCAGCGCCATTGGACACGCTGGAGGCGATCACGATGGTGTTGGCCGGTGTCAGCTTTTTAAGATGCGCCACGCCATCGGAGGCCAGATCGCCGTATTTTTGATTCAGGACAAAGTACGCAAACTCAACCGATTGCAAGGTCCATTTGCCCCAGTCTTTTTCGGGGTTTTGTTGCGAATGCGCATGCTTGATGGCGAAACGATTCGGTGTTGCCAAGTTGAAGGCCGCGCGTTCGATAGAAGTCAGCAAGGCGGTATAGATCGATGCCTTTGCGGCCGCAGTTGCACTTGCCCGGCCGCCATTTTGTACATTGACCGTATCGTTCTGGAGGTCGTGAATGCCGGTGCCGGTGCCCTTGTCGGTATAGGCCACGGCGCAGCCGTTTTTCAAGCCCCACTCGCCTGACGAGCCGATGGCGCCATAAACGCCGCGCGATCCGCTGGAGGTCGCGGTCACAATGCAGGGGCTGGCCGGGTTGAACGTGGCGGGCACCTGCACCATCATGGTGATGTTCTGGCGCCCCGTGCCGTCATCGGAGTAGGCAATATATTCGGTGCCTGCAATCATGCCGTCACTGGCGCTCACGACGCCTTTGGCATCGACATTGGGGCCGTACAAGGTGCCGTAGCCGCCGCCCGCGGTAATGTCGAGGATGGCGCGGTAGTTGTTGAAAATGGCAAGTTTGCGCAGTTCGGCGGACGTCGGGCTCAAAGGGTCCACCACGGCTGGGGCCGCCCCACCCAAACCAGTCATGCCAAGGCCGGCTGTGAGCAGGTCGTCGCTGATGCCGTCGTAGGCGGCGCTAGCGACTTCGCCCAGATAGGCTGGCTTGACATTTTTATTTTCGGCAACGGCATCGCTCCCACCGCAGGCGCTGAGTGTCAGTACGGCGGCGGCCAGTGCCGTTAACTTCAAGTTGTTTCTGTTTGTCGTAGTCATGTCTCGTCCTTTTAATGTTGGTCTATAGGTTCTTCCACGAGTCATCGCACATCGGCTCCTGGCAATCTTGTCTTCTCAGCAAGCTTGTCACTCAAACGTGCGAACCATCAGCAGCCCAAAACACGTCGGTTCGGGCCGATGAGGCCAAGCAGATGATGATTGGTAACACGCAGCTCTTCAATACCGTACAACTACTTACCGGGGAAATCGAGCTTGACAGCGACCCAATAAGTTGACTCAAGCGGTGGGGCACAGTCTGTGCTGCAAGCAAAATTTCTGCGAATCACAAGTTTGCCAACGAACCTTCGATCACAAGCCTTGCTGGCGCTTGGACGGGGGTTGCTCGGGATGGGATGGGATGGGATGGCATGGCGTTCGTCAGCCAAGCGTTTCTGTGCCCGCTCGATTTCTACCCAGGTGCCCATGATGAACCGAGCCACCTCAAATCACTGAAGCGCGACACTGGGTAACAACTATCAAAACAATAGGCCGACCCAACGAAATCCCGGAACGATGGTTGAATATTGGGTGGTGCCGACTGTTGCTGCAGTAGCGACTGCACCCCATCGTCGGCGGCCAGGGTAATCGCTCGGTCGACTTTGACAGATGTCTCTGGCGCTAGCGCAAACGCACCAAGGCTTGGCTGCTGCCAGCGCCAGCATATTGTTCCAACTTGAACGAAGCCGCCAAACCAGCCAGTTCGCGCGCTTGATCCTGCAGGGCGTTGGAGGCGGCCGAGGTTTGCTCCACCAGCGCGGCGTTTTGCTGCGTCACGCCGTCCAGATGCGTGACGGCCTGGTTGATCTGGGCAATGCCGGCTGATTGTTCGCGGCTGGCCAAGGCGATTTCTCCCACGATGTCGGCCACGCGCTGGATGCCGGTGACGATCTCCTGCATGGTGGCGCCTGCCTGGGCGACCTGCGCCGTGCCCACGCCGACCTTCTGAACCGAGTCTGAAATCAGCGTCTTGATCTCTTTGGCCGCTTCGGCGCTGCGTTGCGCCAGGCTGCGCACTTCGGCCGCCACCACAGCAAAGCCGCGGCCCTGTTCACCGGCGCGCGCCGCTTCCACGGCGGCGTTAAGTGCCAGGATGTTGGTCTGGAAGGCAATACCGTCGATGACCGCAATGATGTCCACGATCTTGCGCGATGAGGTGTTGATGGCTTCCATGGTGTCGACCACTTGCGCCACCACCGCCCCACCCCGGCTCGCCACGTCCGAGGCTGATGCCGCGAGCTGGTTCGCCTGGGCGGCGTTGTCGGCATTGGCCTGCACGGTGCTGGTCAACTCCTCGGAGGCGGAGGCGGTTTTCTCCAGCGAACTGGCTTGTTCCTCGGTGCGCCTTGACAAGTCCAGCGTGCCACTGGCCACTTCGGTCGACGCGTTGGCGATGGAATCGGAGCCGTTGCGCACCTGGCCGATAACGTGGTGCAGTTTGCTGCGCATGGTGTCCATGTGCAGCAGCAGGTCGCCAATCTCGTCTCGACCGGTATGCGGCACGACGTGCGACAAGTCGCCCCCCGCAATGGCGGTGGCGGTTTCATTGGCCAACTTGAAACCATGGCGCATGCGTGCCAGCAGGGTGAATGTGAGCAGTGTCGCAGGCGTGGCAGCTATCAATATCACCAGCCCAAACGCGATCAGCGCCGTGCGAAAGCGACTTTGGGCTGCCGCATAGGCTTCATTCGCCTTCTTGACCTGGTAGTCCCGGTAGACCAGCAGCGACTTGACAGCGGCTTCACCTTCTTCACGACTGGCCTTGAGGAACGTTGTCATGGTGGCCGGACTGAAGTCGTTTGACTGAATCGCCTTGACCGCCAGGTCAAGCTTGTCGCGCCAGGCCGTGCGGCTCGTTCTGGTGGCCTCGAAAACAGCTTTTTCTTCCGGGCTTGCCAAGGCGGATTCCATCAACTGGAAAATCCGGTTTGCCTCGGCACGGTTGGCGGCAATCGCGTCAGTATGGACGCTGGTGGCATGCTCATGGACAGAGGCCAGCGGCCCGTCTGGCGCATGTTGGAACGCCAGCAAAACCTGCAGGCGGTTTTGCACGATTTTGTCGATCGACTGGTCCGCCAGCAGGGCCGGTTGCATGGCGTCATCGTGCAAGGTCTTGATACTCTCCCGCGCCGACACCTGGCCCCAATAGCTGACGCCGATCACGGCCCACATGGCGGCCGAGAAAATGACTATCACAGCAATAAAACGGTGCGTGATGCGAAAATTTTCAAACATAAAGTCTCCTGAACGACTGCATGGTAATCGATTCATAGCGGCACTTTTCCCGTTGATTGAACAGCGTTGGGGCCGCAAAACAAGTGAACTGCGGGCGAACGTTTTCTGTCACTGCAACGCCAACCACTGATCAATGGCCGCGGGCTCGCTGAGGGTACACAACGCAACATAGGCCCGCTCGGCCTCGGGGTGGTGGTGGCGCAGAAAGTTAAGCCATTGTTTGAGCCGGCCCGCTTGTTTGCGACGATCCAGCCGCGCGCACACCAGGCGCCAAAATTCTGCAATGAACGGCAGCAGGGCCTGCCAGTTGATGATCGGGTACAGCGCTGGGCAGGCGGTCAAGGAAGAATCGGGCCGCACGTTCCCCCAAGGCGCGGGGCTGGAATCAGGCCCAGCCGTGGCCGCCTGAATAGCCAGGGCCAAACCCGGATTGGTCACCATACCGCGGCCCAGCATCAAGCTGTCGCAGCCCGACTCCTCGCGACAGCGCAGCGCGTCCTGCACATTCCATATTTCGCCATTGGCCACCACAGGGATGCGCACCACGGCGCGAATGTCTGCGATACGCTCCCAGTAAGCGGGTGGGCGGTAAGCGTCGGCCCGGGTGCGGGCGTGTACCACCAACTCACTGGCACCACCACCTTCCAGGGCCAGCGCACACTCCAGTGCACGTGAATCATCATGAACCCCCAGGCGCATCTTGGCCGACACGGGCATGGCTTTTGGCACGGCACGGCGCACCGCCGCCACAATCGCCAACAGCAGCTCGGGCTCATCGAGCAAGGCGGCTCCGCCGCCGTGGCGATTCACCGTTTTGGCCGGGCAGCCAAAGTTCAGGTCAATGCCGTGCGGCCCCAAGGCGGCCAGGCGGGCGGCGTTTTCTGCCAGGCAAACCGGGTCGGATCCCAACAACTGGGCGGCGACCGGTACGCCTGCGAAAGTGCGCCCGCCATTGAGCAATTCAGGCACGACGCGAATGAAGACCTGCTCGGGTAGCAAGGTGTTGGTGACGCGGATGAACTCGGACACGCAGCGGTCCACCCCGCCGACACGGGTCAGGATGTCACGCAGCACAAAGTCCAGCAGTCCCTCCATGGGCGCGAGAAGAATGGTCATCCGGTTTCAAGGGCTTGCATTTCGCCCGGCCAGATCGGCAAGCATCATGCTTGAGTCGTCCAGTCGGCTGGCGAGAATGCTGGCGATATTGCGGTAAATGATGTGTGCACTTTCGGGATTGGTATCAATGAGTTCGCGATAGAAGCGCATGGTCACGGTGTCACGGATGGCACGCACCGTTGCGGATCGCAGCTGTTTGCTCACCAGCGCCATCTCACCCACGCATTGGCCAGCGCTGAGCCGGGCCAGCTCTACCACTTGTCCGTTGCGGAGTTTTTCAACCCTCACTTCACCTGCGATCAGAACAAAAAATGACTCGCCAATGTCTTGTTCGTTGAACACCACCTCACCGGCCTTGACCGAAAAATATTCAGCCATCGCCAGTGTGCGCATCAAACAGTCCGCCGTCATGCCTTTGAAAATCGGCACCTGCTGCTTGATTTTCTGAATGATGGCGGGGTCAAGCTTGAGGGCAGGTTGCCGCGCCACCACTTCGGCCCGCACGTTTTCAGCGGACATTTGGACAATGGCGGGATCAACTTTCATGACCGATGATGGTACACGGCCCCAGTTGGGTGATCGATCAGGAACTGAAAAAGAAAAGCTCAACCCACATCCTCAATGGAAAATTGGCTCCGTGGTGGCGGACACAGTCGCCAGGGCAAGGCAAGCTGCACTGTCATAATGGTTTGATCGACGCCCCTAGAAAATGATGTCTTGCCCGCCTGCTGAACTCAAGAAGAAAAGCGATGAACTTCTCTTTAAGTGGTGGACTTATCTCAAGTCCCCCGACTTTGAGCCCTTCGTCGAGTTTGCGGTGTGCCTGTCAAGTTTTTCAGATTTTTTGCAGAACCAGGGTTTATCGGGTCTGCACCAGTTATCGCACCTCCTGGAACAACAGGCACTAACCCTGTTTGATGAGGCGGATCGGCACCAGATATCGGTCGACACCCTGAACGATTTATGCAGCCAGATTGAGTCCTTGGGTACGCGGGTCACACGCTTCATTGACAGCAACACCCGCCCCATGGAGCAACGGCGCGAATCCCAGGAAACCGGGACCGCCAGCAGCCTGAATCCGACGCAACGCATTTGGTTTATCAGCAACGCCGCCAGTTCCTGGCGCGCCCTGGTGACGCAACTGGCCTACTTCGGTATCGAGGCCGAAATTCATCCATGGCAAGGAGTTCCCTCAGAAGCTGAAGAGCCCAGCATTTTGCTGCTCGATACCCATGACATGGCGCTGGCGCCCGCGTGCGACCATATCCAGGCCTTGCGTACCCGATTTTTAGCCAGCAAACTGATGGTCTACACGCAGCAGGCCGACTTTGACAGTCTCAAGGTGCTGCTACGCGCGGGTTGCGACTTCTGCTTTGCCGCGGCCACGCCGCAATCAACCATCCTGGCCCGGATCATCGAGTTATGCGGCAATGAAGTAGAGCCGCCCTACCGCGTGTTGGTGGTGGAGGACTCATTGACGGCCAGCAAGTCGATCCAGCGCACACTCAAACAAAGCGGCATTGAGTCGTTCGCCGTGGCCAACCCGGCCGATGTGCTCAGTGGACTGCGCCAATTTGAGCCGGACCTGATTCTGATGGACATGTACATGCCGGACTGTACCGGCGTGGAAGCGACGCGCATTATTCGCCAGCATGCCGAGTTCCTGTCGACGCCGGTGGTCTATTTGTCCGGCGATGGCGACATGGCGTTGCAGGTGGACGCGCTGCGCCTGGGCGGGGATCACTTCCTGACCAAGCCCTTTAACCCGGTCTTCCTCAACGCGGTGGTCAAGAGCAAGATCGAACGCTACCGGGCTCTGCGCCGCTCGATGCAGAACGACGGCCTGACCGGACTGTTCAACCACCGCACGATCAAGGAAAAACTGAACGCGTCCCTGAACGAGGCCAGCACCAGCGGCAGACAGCTCGCCGTGGCCATGATCGACATTGATCAATTCAAGACTATCAATGACAGCTATGGTCATCCGAGCGGGGACCAGGTGATCCGTAGCCTGGCCTGGCTGCTCAAACAACGTCTGCGCAAGACGGATCTGGTAGGCCGCTATGGCGGCGAGGAGTTTCTGGTGGTTTTACCGGGCTCCGATTTCAATCAGGCGTTTGACATTCTTGACCGCATCCGGGTTGATTTCAGCCGCATCAGATACCCCTTCGAAGAGCGCTGGTTTGAGTCCACTTTTTCGGCCGGCGTATCCCATTTTCCAAGCACGCGCAACGCCGAAGCACTGATCAAGGAGGCCGACGACATGCTGTATGACGCCAAGCTTGGCGGGCGCAACTGCGTCGTCACGCACGGCTAGGCATAGCCTCACCCGGCTGCGCGGAGGCTGCCAGCGGAGTGGCCAGCACCTTGTCAATGCGCTTGCCATCGAGGTCCAGCACTTCAAACTGCCAGTCGGCGCATGTAATGCGCTCGCCGACCGACGGCAGATGGCCCGACACGGACATCAGCAAGCCCGCCACCGTGTTGTAGCGGCCGCGATCTTCTTCGGGCAGGTCATCAATCACCAGGCGAACCTTGAGTTCGCTCACCGGCATCAGGCCATCGAGCAGCCACGAACCATCGTCGCGCTGCGTGGCCCAGGCATCAATCTGCGCGCCCGGCTGCAGTTCACCAGTAATGGCCTCCAGCAAATCGCGGGGTGTCAGCAAACCCTGCACCACGCCGTACTCATCCACCACCAGCACAAAGCGGCCGGCTTTGGCGCGAAACTGCTCCAGCAGCTCCATGCCACTGAGCGTCTCGGGCACAAAGGTGGCGGGGGTGATGTAGGCCTCAATCGTGCCCGGTGTGTCGGCGCCAAGTTGCAGCAGCCGCGCCACGCTGATCTTGCCCACCACGTCATCGAGCGAGCCCCGGCACACCGGATACCAGGAATGGGCCCCTCTTTCGCCACCCGAGCCGGCCAGCTTCAGGCTGTCGGCCACCGTATTGGAAGCATCCAGCCATTCCACATCCGTGCGCGGCACCATCAGCGAGGTCAGCGGCCGGTCGTCAAGCCGAAACACGTTTTGCACCATCTGGTGCTCATGCTGCTCGATCACGCCTGCGTCGACACCTTCTTCGAGGCTGGCAGTGATTTCTTCTTCGGTCACGGCACGCGCGCCGGTAGTGTCAATGCGCAACAACTTGAGAACTGCCGCGGTGGTACCCGAGAGCAGGCTCACAAAGGGCCCGGCGGCGGCGGCCAACCACACCATCGGCCGCGCCACCCAGCGCGCCACGATTTCCGGGTGCAACTGGCCAATGCGCTTGGGCACCAACTCGCCAAATATGATGGTGATGAAAGTGATCAACGTGACCACAATCGCCGTGGCCGAAATAGCAGCGGCTTTGTCGGCAACACCCCAGCCGTGCAGCCAGGCTGCCACACCGGCGCTGAATGCCGCCTCGCCCACAATGCCGTTGAGCACGCCGATAGACGTGATGCCGACCTGCACGGTGGATAAAAACTGGTTCGGGTGCTCCAGCAGTGTCAATGCAGCGTGCGCGCCTTTGTCACCTGCTTCAGCCATGGCATTAAGCCGCACTTTGCGGCTGGCGGCCAAAGCCAGCTCTGACATGGCAAACACGCCATTGAGCAGGGTCAGAAAAGCAATTAACAAAAATTCCATGAATCACAAGCGAGAATAAACACCATGGCACTTTACTTGATTGGCGACGTGCAGGGCTGCAACAGCGCCTTGCAGCGTTTGCTGGATGAAATATCTTTCTCTCCAAGCCGCGACACACTCTTCCTGCTGGGCGACCTGGTGAACCGCGGGCCGGATTCGGTCGGCGTGTTGCGACGTCTGATGGGCTATGGCGCAGCAGCGCAATGTCTGCTGGGTAACCACGACCTGCATCTGCTGGCCATTGCCCACGGTGCGTGCCAGCCGAGCCGAAAAGACACACTGAATGACATACTGGAAGCACCCGACCGGCAGGCGATGCTGGACTGGCTCAGGTGGCAGCGCATGGCGATGCTGGAACAGGTCGCAGGGCATGACGTTCTCATGGTGCATGCCGGCGTCCTGCCGACCTGGACCGCAACCCAAACCATCGCGCTGGCCATGGAGGTGGAGTCGGTGCTGCGCAGCGCGGCGCTGGGCGAATTTTTACAGCAGATGTATGACGACCAGCCTGACCATTGGGATGAGGCGCTGACCGGCACGGCCCGCTGGCGCGTGATTGTGAACGTCCTCACGCGCCTGCGCTTTTGCACGCCGGCTGGCCAGATGGAATTCAGCGCCACCGGCGGGGTCGGCGCCGCACCGGCCGGTTATCTGCCGTGGTTTGAGGTGCCGGGCCGCCAGACGTCCGGTGTCATGCTGGCTTTTGGCCACTGGTCCACATTGGGCTGGCTGGGACGCAGCGATGTGCTGTCGCTCGATACTGGCTGCGTCTGGGGTGGCAGCCTGAGCGCCTTACGGCTCGAAAGCGTCAATGGGCAACTGCAGCAGCAGTTGATTCAGGTCAAGTGCCAACAAGCCCAAAAACCCGGCTAACCGACCCAGCCCCAACCCCCTACGCCGACTTGAACAGCGCTGCAACCCGGCGCTTGGGCTTGATATTGGCAGACGCGTTGCGCCCACCCTGCCGTGTCGCAGCGGCCTCCCAGGACGGCGCTTCTGCGGCAACCACCGCAGGTTCGTAGGGCTTGTCAAAAAACGGGTCGCGCGGCGCCGACAGCGGTCGTGCGAAATCCCGCCGGGGTGGTCGCTCCGGCCGGGCATATTGGCCTTCATGGGCCACGTCGCGCAGCGAGCCCGCCCGATGGGCGCCATGGCGGGAGTCATTCTGCGCGCCTTCGGCATACATGCGATGGCCGTCGTTGATGCGGCCCTGCTTGCGAATGTCGGGCACATCTTCATCATATTCAACGGCTTCAAGTTCAATTTTGGTATTGAGCAGTTTCTCAATATCCGCCACCAACCGAATGTCACTCTTGGCCACAAAACTGACTGCCAGGCCAGCCGCGCCAGCGCGCCCGGTGCGACCAATGCGGTGCACATAGTCTTCAGCATTGAAGGGAATGTCAAAGTTGAAGACGGCCGGCACATCCTTGATGTCGAGTCCGCGCGCCGCCACATCGGTGCACACCAGCAAATCGACCTCACCGCTTTTGAAGGCTTCAAGGGCTTTCAAGCGCTCATCCTGGCTCTTGTCGCCATGCAGTGCCGTGGTTTTCAGGCCCTCATGCTCAAGCGAGCGGGCCAGGCGGGCGCAGCCGAGTTTGCTGTTGACAAACACAAAGGCCTGCTTCATGCCGCGGGCTTTAAGTATCTGGTGCAAGGCATGACGCTTGTCATCCGCATCAACGCTGTAAAAATGCTGCTCCACAGTGGAGGCAGCAGCGTTGGAACGTGCGACTTCAATCGTCACCGGGTCTTGCAGATAGCTGCTGGCCAGACGTTTGATTTCGGGCGAAAACGTGGCCGAGAACAGCAACGTGATGCGCTGCTTGGGCAAATAGCTCAGGATGCGTTGCAGATCGGGCAAAAAGCCGATGTCCAACATGCGGTCGGCCTCATCAAGCACCACATATTCCACCTGATTGAGCACACAATTCTTGGCTTCGATGTGGTCCAGCAGCCGCCCAGGCGTGGCCACCAGCACTTCAACGCCTTTTTTCAACTCCAGCGTTTGGGGCTTCATGTCCATACCGCCAAAAACCACCGCGCTACGCAGATTGGTATGGACGGCGTAGTCTTTAATCGCTTGCGCCACCTGGTCGGCCAGCTCACGCGTGGGCAACAGCACCAAGGCGCGCACCGGATGGCGGGCCGGTGAGGTAGAACTATTTTCGTGCTTGAGCATGCGCTGCAGCAAAGGCAGGGCAAAGGCTGCCGTCTTGCCGGTGCCGGTCTGGGCAGCGCCCATCACGTCTCGGCCCTGCAGCACCACCGGAATGGCTTGCGCCTGAATCGGCGTCATGGACTCGTAACCCATGTCGGCCACGGCGCGCGCCAAAGGGGCGGCGAGCTGCAACTGGGCAAAGGCCATGGGAAGGGTATCGGGGGTCAGTTCAGTCATCAAATCGGTCATTCATAGCCAAGGTTAAGTGCTATCGATCCGATAGCTGGTGAAATCCCCAAGCTTGGGGACAAACGCTCATTATCCTCCATACAGAAAAATGCTGCGGTGCAGGCGCCCTATTCGACGCTTTGGGAGGCCGCTAAAATAACCTCGAAAGGTTTAAGTTCATGAATATTTTTCACCGCCCCTATTACCAGTCTGAAGCAACGCAGTTCATCGAGCAGCTCAAGGCCAAGAACCCTGAGTTGGCCGTGAAGCAGCGCCAGGGGCTGAAACTATTGTGGGACAAAGCCGTCGACTGGAGCGCCTGGCGCGAGTACCGAGCCGCGCAGGTCAAGCAAAAACCTTACGTCTACCAGACACTTACTGATTAAGAGCCAAATTGGCCTCCAGCCCCCTGAAACAGGGTGCTTATAGCTATATATTAGATAGCAAAATGACTGCCTGGCATGGTTGACAGCGCCGAGCTGCTCGCCCAATTCAAGCCCGATTCATCCGGCATGCCGGATGTGGTGGACCACGTCGCGGTCGCCCGCTTGTATGGTGAGCCGCTGTTTGCCATGCCGCGGGATTTGTACATTCCACCGGATGCGCTGGAAGTCTTTCTGGAGGCCTTTGAGGGGCCGCTGGACCTGCTGCTATACCTGATCCGCAAACAAAACTTCAATATTCTTGACATTCCCATGGCGGGCATGACGCGCCAATACTTGGTCTACGTGGAAGAAATTCGCGGCCGCAATCTGGAACTCGCCGGCGAATACCTGTTGATGGCTGCGATGCTGATTGAGATCAAGTCGCGCATGCTGCTGCCGCCCAAGAAAGTGGCCGAAGGACAAGAGGCCGAAGACCCGCGCGCCGAACTGGTGCGCCGCCTGCTCGAATACGAGCGCATGAAGCTGGCCGCGGCACGGCTCAACGCCATGCCTCAATTTGGCCGCGACTTCCTCCAGGCGCAGGTGTTTATTGAACAATCACTGCAGCCACGTTTTCCCGATGTCAGCGTGGTCGAACTGCAGGAAGCCTGGAGCGCGATTTTGAAGCGTGCCAAGCTGGTGCAGCACCATAAAATCACGCGTGAAGAGTTGTCGGTGCGCGAGCATATGAGCCTGGTGCTCAAGAAGCTTCAGGGGCGACGCTTTGTCGAATTTGAAGAGTTATTCGACCCGACGAGCGGCGCGCCAGTACTGGTCGTGACCTTCATCGCCATGCTTGAACTTGCCAAGGAAACCCTGATCGAAATCACCCAGGCTGAAGTTTTTGCCCCCATTTACGTCCGTCTGGCCTATTCAGTTATTAACTAAGCCCCGCATGAATGCTAAAAATGTGAACACCCCTTCCACTCTTCATTTTGACGTGCTGATTGTCGGCAGCGGCCTGGCCGGACTGAATGCTGCCTTGCTGCTGGCGCCGAACCGGCGCGTGGCCGTGATCACCAAACGCGCCATGAACGAGGGCTCCAGCGGCTTGGCCCAGGGCGGCATTGCCGCCGTTTGGGACAAAGACGACAGCTTTCAAGCCCACGTAGACGACACCCTGGTGGCTGGCGCCGGTCTGTGCGACGTGGCGGCCACCCGTTTTGTGGTGGAACAAGCGCCCCAAGCGATTGCCTGGCTACAGACCATGGGTGTGCCTTTTTCTGAAGAAAACGGCCGCCTGCACCTCACCCGTGAAGGGGGCCACAGCGCGCGACGCATTGCACACGTGACCGATGCTACCGGCGCCGCCGTGCAGCACACCTTGATTGAGCGCGTGCGCCAGACCCCCAACATCACCCTGTTTGAAAACCACACACTGGTGGACTTGATCACCAGCGCCAAGCTGGACCCGCTGGGCAACCGCCAGGCCGGTGCCAATCAGTGCCTGGGTCTCTATGCACTCGACGATGTCACGGATGAGGTGATTACCTTCGAGGCGCAGCACACCATTTTGGCCACCGGCGGCGCTGGCAAGGTTTATCTGTACACCACCAACCCCGACACCGCCACCGGCGACGGCATTGCGGCTGCCTGGCGCGCGGGCTGCCGGGTGCAGAACATGGAATTCATTCAATTCCACCCGACCTGTCTTTACCACCCGCACGCCAAGTCGTTCCTGATCAGCGAGGCGGTGCGGGGTGAGGGCGGGCGCTTGCTGCTGCCTGATGGCACGCGCTTCATGCCTCAGCACGATGCACGCGCTGAACTGGCACCGCGCGATATAGTGGCCCGCGCCATTGACTTTGAAATGAAAAAGGGCGGGTTCGATTGCGTCTATCTCGACATTTCACACCAACCGCTGGCCTTCCTGAAAGAACATTTCCCCAACATCTACGCACGCTGTCTGGAACTGGGGATTGATATTTCCAAACAGCCTATCCCCGTGGTTCCCGCCGCCCACTACACCTGTGGTGGCGTGCTGGCCGATCTGGACGGACGCGCCGACTTGGGCGGTCTGTACACCATCGGCGAAACCGCCTGCAGTGGCCTGCATGGCGCCAACCGGCTGGCCAGCAACTCACTGGTGGAGTGCATGGTGTTTGCGCGCGCCGCCACGCAGGTCATCAATCAGACCCCGGTGGCAAAGCCACGGGAACTGCCCGCATGGGACGACAGCCGTGTGAGCGATGCGGACGAGGCGGTGGTGATCTCACACAACTGGGACGAGTTGCGCCGCTTCATGTGGGACTACGTCGGCATTGTGCGCACCAACAAACGGCTGGAGCGCGCCGCCCACCGTATCGCCCTGCTACAGGGTGAAATTCATGAGTTCTACTCCACCTTTCACGTCACCCGCGACCTGCTGGAGTTGCGCAACCTGGTGCAGGTGGCGGACCTGATCGTGCGTTCGGCCCAGTCCCGCCATGAGAGCCGTGGCTTGCATTTCAGTCGCGATTACCCGCAAACCGACACAGTCGCCAAACCAACCACGCTGGTACCTTGAGGCGCCCTACCCCGGCCAACGGAGAGACCCATCATGCTGCGCACCCTGCTCAAATCCAAGATTCACCGCGCCACGGTGACCGACTGTGAACTGCACTACGAAGGTTCGTGCGCCATCGACGAGGACCTGCTCGACGCCGCCAATCTGCTTGAGAACGAACAGGTTCACATCTGGAACATCAACAATGGCGAACGCTTTGTGACCTACGCCATCCGCGGCGAGCGCGGCACCGGCATCATCTCGGTCAACGGCTCTGCGGCACGCCGCGCCGCCGTGGGTGACCTGATCATCATTGCCGCCTTTGCCCAGGTGCCCGAAGCTCAGCTTGGCGGATTCAAGCCCCAGTTGGTGTTTGTCGATGCCAACAACCGCCTGCAGCATCAACGCTCGCACATTCCGGTGCAGGCTGCGGCCCACCCGCAAGAAGGAAGACCCTCATGAACGCGAGCGTTGAGTCCACCAACGCCACGCCGTACGGTACGCTGCCACCGACCGCTGCGGCGTCGGCGCGTAAACCCATCAGCCTGCCGCGCCTGCTGGAAATGCACGCGCGGGGCGAGAAACTCACCATGCTCACCGCCTACGACGCCACTTTTGCAGCGGTGGCCGACGCAGCTGGCGTGGAGTGCATCCTGGTCGGCGATTCGCTCGGCATGGTGTGCCAGGGTCTCTCCAGCACCATGGGCGTCACCCTGCAAACCATGTGCTATCACATCGAAAGCGTGGCGCGTGGCCTGCGCCGCGCGCAAGCCACCGCCTGGCTGATTGGCGACATGCCCTACGGCAGCTACCACGAATCGCGCGAGCAAGCCCTGCGCAGTGCTGCCGCCCTGATGCAGGCCGGCTCGCACATGGTCAAGCTGGAGGGCGGGGGCTGGACCGCCGATACCGTGCGTTTTTTGGTAGAACGCGGCATCCCGGTGTGCGCTCATCTGGGCCTGACACCGCAAACCGTGCATGCGCTGGGCGGCTACCGGGTGCAAGGCAAGACGCAGGAGTCTGCCGCCCTCATGAAACGCCAGGCCCATGAACTGCAAGATGCCGGCGCCACCCTGCTGGTGCTGGAAATGGTGCCCGCTGCGCTGGCCGCCGAGCTCACCCAGGAACTCACCCACTGCGCGACCATCGGCATCGGCGCTGGCAAAGACACCGCTGGCCAAGTGCTGGTATTGCATGACATGCTGGGCATCAACCTGGGCAAGATGCCCAAGTTTGTGCGCAACTTCATGACCGGCGCGCCAAGTGTGAAAGAAGCCATGCAAGCGTATGTGGCGGCCGTGAAAAACGGCAGTTTCCCCGACAACGCGCAGCACGCCTGGTAACTTTTTTGCCATGAAAATCATCAACACCATCGCCGAACTGCGCCAGCACCTGAGCGCCTACAAGCACCCGGCCTTTGTGCCCACCATGGGCAATCTGCACGAGGGACATTTGTCGTTGCTGCGTCAGGCCAAGCCGCTGGGCGATGTGCTGGTAGCCAGTATCTTTGTCAACCGCCTGCAGTTTTTGCCGCACGAAGACTTTGACACCTACCCGCGCACCTGGGAGGCCGACTGCCAAGCGCTGCAAGCCGCTGGCTGCGATGTGCTTTTTGCACCTGGTGAGCAAGAGCTGTACCCCGAGCCGCAAACCTATCTGGTGCAGCCACCGGCTGAATTGGCCGACATTCTGGAAGGCCACTTTCGACCCGGCTTTTTTGTCGGCGTGAGCACCGTGGTGATGAAGTTGTTTGCCTGCGTGCAGCCCCGCGTGGCGGTGTTTGGTCAAAAGGATTACCAGCAACTCATGGTGATCCGGGGCATGGTGCGCCAGTTTGCCTTGCCCATTGCGGTGCTGGGCGTGGCCACCTTGCGCGCTGCGGACGGTTTGGCCCTGTCATCGCGCAACAACTACCTGACACCCTTTGAGCGCGCAGAAGCCGTGCACCTGTCCCAATCGCTCCAGCGAATGGCACAAGCGTTGCGCGCTGGCACCCTGGACATTGCCGCGCTGGAACAACAAGCCATGGTCGATTTGACGGCACGTGGCTGGCAACCGGACTACCTGGCCGCCCGGCGCCGCGCTGATTTGCGAGTGCCCGCAGCGGACGAAGTCGCGGCACTGGTGCAAAACGACGGCCTGGTGCTGCTGGGCGCTGCCCGGATTGGCAACACGCGGCTGATTGATAACCTTGAAGTCTGAACCGCCCGGCCTTGGCCGTTAGCGGCTAAGGCACCGGCGTGAGCTTGGCCACACTCAGCGCCAGCCACTTGACGCCATGGCGCGGGAAGTTGATTTGGGCCCGGGCGTCGTCGCCGGTGCCTTCCAGGGTTTGTACCGTGCCTTCGCCAAATTTGGCGTGAAAAACCTTCATGCCGGCCCGCAAACCATGCGCCGGAGCCGCTTTTTGAATCGGCACCGGGGCCGCCGCAAATTTGGAATAATTTATATCAAATTGGCCTCTAGCCCCCGTGTATCCTTGGCTAGTAGCTCCTGAATATGTAGCGCCATCAGCGCGAGAGCCCTGATTCTTCGGCGTGATCCATTTCAGTGCCGATTCTGGCAACTCGTCAAAAAACCGGCTTTTCGGGTTGTAGCGCGTCTGCCCATGCAGCATGCGGGTTTGTGAATGGCTCAGGTACAGCCGCTTGCGCGCGCGGGTAATCGCGACGTACATCAGGCGCCGCTCTTCCTCCAGACCGCCCTGGTCGCTCATCGAGTTTTCGTGCGGGAACAGGCCCTCTTCGATGCCGGTGATGAAGACACAGTCAAATTCCAGGCCCTTGCTGGAATGCACCGTCATGAGCTGGATGGCGTCCTGCCCGGCTTGCGCCTGGTTGTCGCCCGCTTCCAGCGCCGCATGGGACAAAAACGCCGCCAGTGGCGACTGGGTTTCGCCGGTCTCGGCATCCGGCGCCGGCTCGTCCAACACGGCTTGATTGAGGTCCAGCCCTTGTGACGCTGGCGATTGGGTCAAGGCTTGGCCCTGTTCATCGACCGGCAAGGCCGCGGCATCACGACCAAAGTTTTCCAGCGAGACAAAGCTCTCAGCCGCGTTGACCAGCTCTTCCAGATTTTCCACCCGGTCCGCACCTTCGCGGTCGGCTTTGTAATGCGTGATCAGCCCACTGTGGTCCAACACCCGCTCGACAATCTCACTCAATTTCATGCCGCATGTCTGCTCGCGCAAGACGTCGATGCCGGCCATAAAGGCGCCGATGTTGGCGCCCGCCTTGCCGCCGAGGCCGCTCACCGCGTCACTGAGCGAACAGCCGCTGGCGCGCGCCACGTCCTGCAGTTGCTCCAGACTGCGCAGACCAATGCCGCGCGGCGGAAAATTCACGGCGCGCAGGAAACTGGTGTCGTCACGCGGGTTCTCCAGCAAGC
>Ga0209123_1000660_pt1 | contig 41400 bp, 28 predicted proteins | sample BarGraIncu00431A_FD_184500 | JGI IMG/M metagenome (GOLD analysis project Ga0209123, IMG submission 184500) | Arctic peat soil microbial communities from Barrow, Alaska, USA - Barrow Graham LP Incubations 004-31A (SPAdes) (version 2) | ecosystem: Environmental > Terrestrial > Soil > Wetlands >...
CTATTAATTATTAATTATTAATTATTAATTATTTCTCTTCCCCATATCCATATCCTGCCCCATATTTATTGCCATAGCCATAGCCATATTTCTTTCCATATCCATAACGAATGGAAGCCTTTTTGATATCGGTGGCATTCAATATGAAATACATATTGTTCAACTTTTTATGTTTAAATAAATTGGTAGCGTCTTCAATATTCTTTTTCGGTGTATAATCGGCACGTACTATATATAAACTAACATCGGCAAAGCGATTCAGCGAATAACTGTCGGATACAATACCAATGGGAGCTGTATCCAGAATAATATAATCAAACTGTTCTTTGCAATCCGAAATCAGCTTATCTAATGCTGGTTTAGACATTAATTCTGACGGATTAGGCGGTACTGGTCCCGCGGCGATAATGGAAAGATTAGGATGAATTCCTGATGGTTTAATCAGGTCTTTCTGATTGAGATTGCTCGACAAATATAAAGTGATGCCTTCTTTATGATCCAACCCAATATACTCAGCCAGTTTTGGTTTACGTACATCCAGTCCAATAACCAACACTTTTTTATCAAGCAATGCCAGACTCATAGCCAGGTTGATACAAATAAATGTTTTTCCCTCACCACTGATACTTGACAATACATTGATTACTTTTTTATTGGGATCGTCCAGTACAAACATAAGATTGGAACGAAGCAGTCTGAACATTTCGGTAAAGCGGTTGGTACTGTTTTCGCGAATAATAATATTGCCTGTTTGTTCGCTTTTTGCAATTTCACCCAACACAGGAACAATTGTCATTTTCTCCAGTTCCTCTTTGGTTTCAATATGGTATCTCAATAAATCGCGGGTATAAATGATTAAAACCGGAATAACAAAGCCGATCATTAGTGCAATTATCAGAATTATCATTGACTTTGGCGATACAGGAGTGCCATCGCTGCGTGGTTTATCAATAATCTTCCCTTTAGGTACCACAACCGACATGTTCAGAAAGTTCTCCTCTTTCTTCTGCAATAAAAACAAATAAAGCGCTTCCTTAATGCTTTGCTGACGTTTTATCTCGGTATATTCCCTTTCCTGACGGGGAATGGCTTTGATACGAACATTATTTTGAGCATCTTTTTCATTTAAATCTTTTTGGGCAATCTGCCAACTGCGTTTTTCGTTGTGAATGCTCGACAACACCGTATTGTACATCGATTCTATCTGACTGTTCAGATCGAGCATAGCCTGATTGGAATTAGATGCCGTTCGTGATAACTTTTTGCGTTTTAATATCAGTTCATTATACTCTGCAATCAATGTATTGAGTGCCTCGCTTTTAAACCCTGTACTGGCAGGAAGCAGTTGATATTGGTTTTCTTTCTTTTGAATATAATTATCAATATCAGTTACAATGGCCAATTGAGTTTCCACTTCAAGTCGTTTCTGCGAAATGGTACCTGTTTGTTGGATAAACATTTCACTTTCCGATTTTATATCGGTAAGTCCCTGTCCTTGTTTGTAATTTTGAACTTTAGACTCCTCACCACCCAGTTCGTTGGTCAATGATATCAGACGGTCGTCAATAAATACTGCCGTATTGCTTGCCACCAAATTTTGATCTTTGGTATCTTCGCGGTTATAAATCTCTACCAGTTTATTTAAAAAATCTTTACCCAGTTTTATGTTCGGAGTATTAAAAGTAAGATTGACTACCGAAGTAGTTTTAGATGTCAATTCCATGGTCATATTACTCAGAATATTTTGAGCAACACGTGCCGGACTGGAAAGTGTAACACTGACAATCATATCCTGAGAAGGAATATAAGAATCATTTTTGATTATTATCCGACCAAAAGGCAATACTACCTGACTGTCCAGCCGACTTGCTTTCACGGTAAAATCTTTATCCAGGTAGGTTCCTGAAAATTCATAACCATCCTTTGTAACCATCGAAACTTCAAATTCGTGTTTAACAATCATTGTATCCAATTCGGCTTCTGGCAATTCTAAATGAATTGGACAATCACTACCGTAGAGATATTGTGTCTTAAAAGTACCTTTCTCTTTATAACTCACATAAATTCCCAGTTCGCGAACAACTTGTTCAATCAATGTATTTGTCTTTAAAACCTCCAGTTCATTATCAACATTATTTTTTTGATTCAACAATCCGATGTCTTTGAGCGCGTTCAATTCACTCATTCCACCGCCTTTTTTATCATCTTTTAATAAAACTACGGTATCAACTTTATATATTTTGGTGGTAGTCTTAAGATAAACCATTGCCACTACAAAACATATGGCTACTGATAGTACAAACCATTTCCAATACGATAAATATTTAAAAAATATTCCTAATAAGTCGATTGTTTCTTCCTTTTCTTCTTCGTTTTCCAGGTATGTATTCATTTCCTATTAATTAGTTATTATCAATTAAAATTCAATATATATATATTTTGATTTAAGCGAATTAAGTTGTTTCATCCCGATACGTTTAATCATTTCCTTTAAGGTTTGACGCATTTACTAAACTCCCCCTTTTCAAGGAGAGTGTTATGTTTTAAGTGGGATATAGGGGTTTTTAATTCCTTTTTAAAAAAAATCACGATAAATGCTTTATGCGACAAACAGCTTTGAGCCGTTGAACGCTATCTCGGGATCTTGGATTTTTATTTCTAACAAAGAATCATACTTTTTATTTTTCCCCTTTGTTTAGATTTAGGCGTTGCAAAGACTCTAACACTTACCCCAAGAGGCAAACGAGTGTAAGTTCTGTACATTTTTATTTAAATATAGTAATAATCAAACTTGCCAGTGAAAATAAAGTAGATACCACCGAAATAGTAAATGACTCGGCAGCACCAAAGTTCGACGAGTTGGATTTTGATTTATTGGGCTCAACATAGACCACATCATTTTGTTCGAGGTAATATGCCGGTGAGTAAATAATATCTTTATCATTGAGATTTACCGGTATATATTGTTTTAATCCATCCGAATTTTCGCGCAAAACCATTACATTATCCCTGCGCCCATACACAGTCATATCACCGGCCATAGCAAGTGCATCGAATATAGTCATACGTTCGTTAGCCGTTTCGAATTTACCCGGTTTTGATACCTCACCCAATACGTTGACAGAATAATTGACAATACGAATCGTAATGATTGGTTGTTCTTTACTAAATGCCGAAGCCATCTTTTCCAGCAATAAGTCTCCAAGCTCTTTACGGGTCATGCCTCCGGCTTTGATTTTTCCCAGAACAGGAAAATCGATATTCCCATCCGTATCTACCAGATAATTTTGCAATGTGGGAACACTGTTAAGATTCATTGTTGCACTTGTAATGTTATAAATTTGAGGAACAATAAGATTATACGCTTTAGTAGCTTCCATTTCGGATGCCACCACTGTTATGGACAATATATCCTTCGGTTTTATCCGTGCAATGTAATGGCTGGAGGATGATTTTTCAAGTTTAATCATATCAGCCTGTGAATCTACTTTCTGGAAATAGGCAATATTCTTTACCTGTGAGCAAGAACTCATAAGAAGTACGCTCACTAATATTAATAACGAAAATTTATTTTTTACTGAATTCATAATAATTAGTTTATATAGTTCGTAAAGCTTGCCAGCCGCAAGCAGATTTGTAAAGTTTTTAGGGAAATATATGCGTAACAATGTTCGTCACTCCCAGGTGGAAGTAGCGATTATTAAATTTCAATTTTTGTTTATAAATCAATTGCCGTTTGCTTTAAACTTGGGCTTAAGCTCAGTCTAATGCAGACAATTAAATAATTACAAAATAATAAAGCTCCGATATCTAGCTGTAATTATCAAATTCTCAATCATTACAAGCCTGCTTGAAGCAGACAATCCTTCAGTTTTTCAAATTCTTTCAACGAACGACATCGGAACAGTAGTTATAGCACAACCAAATTTCTCAAGTCGAATCAATACTTTATTTTTACCTTTCATTTCAATCAATTCACCCAACATTCCTGTCAATGGACCTTTGGTGATGATAATTGATTCACCTCTGTCGAACGATTCATGCGTATATTCAACCGGTTCATCGGCATGTTCAACCATAAATCGCAACGCATCCAACTGTTTATCCGGAATGGCTGCAGGTTGTCCACCTTCACGAACAAACGACAATGCTCCATAAACGCCGGTTACCTTTATAAATTGCTTTGATAATATATGAACAAAGATATATCCGTTTACTACCGGAATTTCCACTTCTTTAATCCGGTCACTCCATTTTCGTTTCACCTTTTGCAGGGGTAAATAATGCTCAATACTTTCCTGCAAAAACCGTTCACTCACTTTCTTCTCCGCTCTCGGAGCAGTATAAACAGCATACCATCGAAGTTCATCACTCATAGAAAATCACATTATCAAATTACCCTATTTTCAAATTAGCACATTATCTCATCACCACATTTCCGAATTAGCATATTAACTCATTAACTCATTAGCATATTAACTCATTAGCATATTGGCATATTATTAATTAAAGTCGTCCATCCACCCATCTTCGGTCTATCACTGCTTTGGCATCAAAAATAACCGCACCATTAGAATAATATTTTTCAAAATCCACTTCCCTGAACTCATCATGCGCTACTGCCAAAAGAATGGCTTCATATTTTTTTTCGGTATCAAATTGATTTAATATTTCAATGTCATATTCATGTTTAACTTCTTCAGCAGAAGCCCATGGGTCATAAATATCAACCTGTAATCCAAATTCAATCAGTTCTTTATAAATATCTACTACTTTGGTATTGCGAATATCGGGACAATTTTCTTTGAAAGTGATACCCAGTATTAACACATTTGAACCTTTAATGGTATGTGTTTTCTGAATCATCAATTTCAATACTTTATTGGCTATAAAAGGAGCAATACTGTTATTTACATGCCGACCCGAAAGTATAACCTGAGGTACATATCCTAACGATTCAGCTTTACTTGCCAGATAATACGGATCAACGCTGATACAATGACCACCAACTAATCCCGGACGATATTTCAGAAAATTCCATTTGGTTCCTGCTGCATCTATTACATCGTTGGTATCTATTCCAACTTTATCAAAAATAAGAGCTAATTCGTTTACAAACGATATGTTGACATCGCGCTGTGCATTTTCAATAATTTTAGAAGCTTCAGCCACTTTAATGCTGGGAGCTTTATGTGTACCGGCTGTAATGATAGAAGCGTATAATCCATCAACCTGCTCTGCTATTTCAAGTGTAGATCCTGAGGTGACTTTTTTAATTTTGGTAAGTGTGTTTACTTTGTCGCCCGGATTGATTCGTTCAGGACTATAACCGGCAAAAAAGTCGGTATTAAATTTTAAACCGGAGAATTTTTCTATTACTGGTACACAATCTTCTTCGGTACATCCCGGGTAGGTGGTTGATTCATAAATAACGAGATCACCTTTACCAATCACTCTGCCTAACATTTCAGAGGCATTTATAAGCGGAGTTAAATCCGGCATATTAAAATTATTGATTGGTGTAGGAACAGTAATTATATAAGTATTATAATTCTTTAGATCTTCTTCATTGGAGGAAAAAGTCAGACCAATTTCCGTATGTTGATTATAAATGTTTGTAGCTTCCAACAATCCTTCTAAATCGGCTTCAAGCGTGTGGTCAAAACCTTGCTGCAGATCTTCAACACGCGATTTATTGATATCGAAGCCTAAAACTCTGTACTTTTTACCAAACTCAATGGCAAGAGGCAAGCCTACATATCCTAAACCAATTACTGCTATTTTGTAATTTCGCATATATTAAAATGAAAAGCATATATTTTCGATAAAATAAATGCTTCGATAAAAAAGATAATTTTATATTTAGGCAAAGATAATTGATAAATTTCAATAATATATTACAATCAGATAACAATGTTCATTACTCCACAAAGATAATTTTAACTGTTTGGCTGTTAATCGGTTATGATAAAAAATTCTATTTGAAAATACTTCTCTATTCAATTAGCATTTTTTATTGGACAAAAATACTATTTTTTTTATTATTTTTCAAACAATATTTTAGTAAACGCTGTTAAAAATATGATTTACTTACATTGAAATTGAAATATTCCATAACATTTAGTATTAATAACGAAACGAATTTATTGAAATTCAAGTATTTTTATAAAAAAAACGCTCCAACAAAAGTTGGAGCGAATTTTTAATTTTATTGGGAAAATAATTTATAAATTTTCTTCTACCCTAATTCTCATTTTGTAAAACGAGCGCCATGCGAAATACATGGAGATAATCAACAATGCGCCTCCAATAATAAAGTGTGCAGGTGTATAGTGTTTAACTCCAAGAGCATCAACACTCGACATGTTTACCGCAATTTCTACTGCCAATAAACCAAACAACGTAGAGAATTTGATGATTGGATTTAATGCTACTGAAGTGGTATCTTTAAACGGATCACCCACTGTATCACCAATTACGGATGCATCATGAAGCGGAGTATTCTTTTCTTTCAAATCAACTTCCACTAATTTTTTTGCATTATCCCATGCACCACCGGCATTTGCCATATAAAGAGCCTGGAATAAACCAAAAATAGCAATTGAAATCAGATAAGCCACAAAGAAATTAGGATCGAACAAGGCAAAAGCCAGTGTTGCAGTCATAAGCGTGATAAAAATATTCCACATCCCATTTTGAGCATATTGTGTACATATTCTTACTACTTCGATGGAATCTTTTTCGTCAGCTTGTGTTTTGTCTAATTTCATATGACGTTTAATATATTCAACTGCACGATAAGCACCGGTTGTTACTGCCTGAATGGATGCACCTGAGAACCAAAATACCATAGCACCACCTGTAATAAGCCCTAATAAAATTGGAGCTTGAGTCAACTCTAGACTTAACATACCAACACCTTTCAATAAAAGGATAATGGAGAAAATCATGGTAGTTGCTCCGGCAACAGCTGTACCGATTAACACCGGTTTTGCCGTAGCTTTAAATGTATTGCCGGCAGAGTCATTTGCCTCTAAATAATGTTTTCCACCTTCAAAATCGGGAACAAATCCGAAATCTCTTTCTATTTCTTCACTAATACCCGGGATTTGCTCAATTTGTGACAATTCAAATACTGATTGGGCATTATCAGTTACCGGTCCATAACTATCAACTGCAATGGTAACCGGGCCCATACATAGGAAACCAAATGCAACCAAACCAAATGCAAAAATACTTTGGTAACCCATAGCTGCTTCGCTTAATCCCAGATTCTGGCTAATAAAGAAACCACCGGCCATCAAAGAAACCATAAGAAGTCCCATCCAATATGCTGCAAAGTTACCTGCTACAATACCGGAAAGAATAGTTAAAGAAGGTCCCCCTTCGCGTGAAGCTGTAACAATTTCATGCACATGATCCGATTTTGAACTCGTGAACTTTTTAGTGAATTCAGGAATAAGTACGGCTGCCAATGTGCCTAAACTAATGATACCGGCTAATTTCCACCATAAACCGGTTACGAGTATACCTCCTACAGTGATATCGCCAATAAGAACATAACTCATCCCGAAACTTATAGTTATACACGACATGGCAGCAATCCATATTAAACGGGTTAATGGTTTCTCAAAATCAAATTCCAATGATTTGCCATATTGTTTTTCGGAAATAGCATTGTTTACAAAATAAGAAATACCCGAGAAGATATCCATTAAGAAACGCATACCAAAAATCCATACAATTAATTTTGCCTGTAAGTCAACTTCTTTAACGGCCAACGAAATAAATGAAATAAGGGCAACACCTGTTACACCATAAGTTTCAAAAGCATCGGCGGTAGGACCTACGCTGTCACCTGCATTGTCACCGGTACAGTCGGCAATAACTCCGGGGTTACGTGGATCATCTTCTTTTACTTTAAATACAATTTTCATTAAATCAGAACCGATATCAGCAATCTTGGTAAAGATACCACCGGCAATACGAAGTACAGAAGCGCCAAGTGATTCACCAATGGCAAAACCTAAGAAACAGTATCCAACAATGTTACGTGGAACGAAAAGTAAAATTACAATCATCATTACCAATTCAAGTGAAATAAGGAATAATCCCACAGAGATACCTGAACGTAATGGAATATTTACCACATCCCAGGGACGTCTTTTCAGCGATGCAAAAGCGGTTCGTGCATTAGCATAGGTGTTTACACGAATGCCGTACCATGCGACAGCATAAGAACCGCCCATACCCACTATTGAAAATAATAAAACCAGCACAACAACAATCGGGGTAGATAAGGCATCCGGTCCGGTTGCTTCAGCATTTGCCATCGATAAGTAATACACCATAGCCACGGCAATAATTCCAAAAAGAATGGCTAAAAACTTACCTTGTTGTAATAAATAGGTACGACATGTTTTGTAAATTGTACTGGCAACATTCAACATTGATTGGTGTGCCGGCAACGCTTTTACTTGTCTGAATAAATACAAGCTGATACCAAGCGTACCTACAATTACTAATGACCCGAAAAGTAAAAGATGCCAGCCGTCCAATCCTCCAAAATGTGGAAATGTGGCATCATGTAAATCAGGAATTTTGAGATTTGCCTCACTGGCAAAGGTTTTGGCTGATGAGAATATTGCAGCAAAAAGCAGCAAAACAGCCCGTTTCATTTGTTTCATAAAATAGTATTTATTATTAAAGTTATTAAATAAATTAACCGAAAAAAATCAAAAAAAAATTTCTCGAAATTACTCAATTATTTTCATAAATCAAATCATTTTTAGATAAAATAATAGGTATTACTATTTATTTTTTATTTTCTATTTTATTGTTTTGATTTTGAGCTGAATAATATTCATACTTTATATTTTATATTCATCTAAATACACAATATTCATAAAGAAGATGAATCGTTTTCGCACACGGTCATCGAAATTGTATTTTTATTACATTATTATGTACTTAATTTTTTGATCTAAGAAGCTAAAAAAAATACAAAATGAAAATTCTGCAGCATGTGTAACCAATATTATTTCAAAAAACTGACATAAAATTGTACCTTTGCGGACGAAAGTATTATTAAATCAAATGGCAAGAATTTTGGCAATAGATTATGGACAAAAAAGAGTTGGACTGGCAGTGACTGATATGCTCCAAATCTCTGCCAATGGATTGGAAACTGTTCCAGTTCATCAAGTGCTTGATTATCTGGCCAAATACATTTCCAGGGAACCGGTTGAAAAGTTTGTAATAGGATTGCCGACACAAATGAACGGCACCGAATCTGAATCAATGAAGTATATACGTCCGTTTGTTGTTAGTTTACAGCGTAAATTTCCTGATATTGAACTAATTTATGTGGATGAGCGTTTTACGTCGGTCTTAGCTCATAAAACTATGTTAGAAGCCGGTTTAAAGAAAAAAGACAGACAAAATAAAGAACTGGTGGATAAAATTTCGGCAACGATAATTTTACAAACATACTTGGAAAGTAACAACTATCAACTTTAAAAATTTTATGAACCTGCTTGCAGCTGGCAAGCTTTACTAACTGATTATAATGATATTACCAATTTTCACATACGGCAATGCTGTGCTTCGCAAAGTTACTGAACCAGTTAATGCCGATTATCCAAACCTGAGTACCTTGATTACCAACATGTTCGAAACAATGTATCACGCCGAAGGTGTTGGGCTTGCTGCACCTCAGATTGGCTTGCCTATTCGATTACTGGTGATTGACTTAGCGCCATTTAAAGAAGACGATCCCGAATTGGGAGCATTTAATGTAGTGATGATTAATCCTGTTATGCTGGAAAAAAGTGAAGAAGAAATTGTTGGTGAAGAGGGTTGTTTGAGTATTCCCGGGATACATGAAAATGTTTCACGGGCTGAAAAAATTAAAATTAAATATCAGGATAAGGATTTTATTGAACATATAGAAGAGTTCGAAAGCTTTAAAGCCCGTGTTATTCAGCACGAATATGACCATTTGGAAGGACATTTATTTACAGATAGAGTAACTCCAATTCGACGACAATTATTAAAATCAAAACTAAACAGTATTGTAAAAGGAAAAACTAGTTGCGATTACAAAATCATATCTGCTTAAAACATAAAAATGGCTGAATTTAATAAAGAATTCAGCCATTTTTATGTTTTATTCAACGGGTTCAATCGTTTCCGTTTCCTGTGATTCTGAGGGTTTTACTTTTGATTTAATTTCTTGTTTTGAATTGAATAGAAACTTTACTGATTTCACGGATAACCACGTAATGACAAAATAATACACTAAATTCAGTAAAAACCAGTGCATATAAAACGTACCAACATTACTCGGCAAAAACATATTATTTTCAAAGTTTCCATTTATAGGGAAGTAGAGATATAGAATATCAATCAGATATTGACCACTATAACTTAAATATAGAATACCTATGTCATCAAAATTGGAAATAAAATGAATTCCTTGATGAATAGCCGTATTAGCAATAAAAATAATGTGAAATACAAGGAATTGAAATGCAGTAAAAATATAAGGAACGAATTTTTTCTTTTTAAAAAACACAAATCCTATGGAAAAACAAATTGAAAACAATAAAGACTGAATAAGAATTGGTTTTGCAAATTCGTTAAATATATTTTCAGGGTAAGAATATTCGGTTTCATTTAAAAGTTTTGTAATCCACAATCCTATTAAATTTGCTGCAATATCAATAATTATCCAGGTAACAACTAACTGAACCATTTTTAGAATCTCACTTTTACTAACTTTTTTCATATAACAGTGTAAACTAATTATTTATTATTATTCCTAAAAAATTCCAACGCTTCGCCAACTACAAAATTACTACCTCCAATAAAAATCAAATCATCGATTGAAGAATCAAATAATGCTGATTCAATAGCCTTTTCAACTGATAAAAATGCATTTCCAACTAAATTATAAAGCTTTGCTTTCCCCATTAACTCTTCAGCAGGAAGAGCTCTGATAATATTCGCCTGAGTAAAATAATAATCAGCTTCAATGGGCAATAAAGTCAGAATGGTTGAAACATCTTTATCATTAACCATACCAAAAATTATTCTTAACCGTGAAAATTTTTGAGTCTTTAATTGTTCAACAACATATTTAATTCCTGCAACATTATGACCTGTATCGGCAATTATAAGTGGTTGCTTTTTCAATTCTTGCCATCGACCTTGCAAACCGGTTATTTCAACTACATTCTCAATCCCATTACTTAAGTTTTCTTCTGAGATATTGAAATTCAATGTTTGCAATTGTTTAACAGCAGTAAGTGTAGTAGCCACATTTTTTAATTGATAAATACCATTTAATCCAACTTTAACCAATTTATTATCAGATGTTTCAACAATCATTTTGCCTTCAGAATATTCTTTAAATTTAATTTTCAAATATTTTTCCGCATAATAAATAGTGGCATTTTCAAGTTTTGCTTTGGCTTCAAAAACGGTTCGTGTTTCAGGCAACGATTCTCCAATTATAACAGGAGTACAACTTTTAATAATCCCTGCTTTTTCATAAGCAATTTTTTCGAGCGTTTCACCCAAAAAACCCATGTGATCAAAACTTATATTTGTTATTACCGATAATTCGGGTTGAATAATGTTTGTACTATCCAGTCGCCCTCCTAATCCTACTTCAATTACTGCCACATCTACCTTACAATCAGCAAAATAATTAAATGCCATGCTCATAGTAGCTTCAAAGAAAGATGGTTCAATTTCGTCAAACAGTTCCATATGTTTTTCGACAAAATCAACCACATAAGGTTGATTTATCATTTCACCATTTATCTTAATGCGTTCGCCAAAATCGACTAAATGAGGCGAAGTATATAATCCTACTTTATAACCTGCTTCTTGTAAAATTGCAGCTAGAAAATGAGAAACCGATCCTTTTCCATTAGTACCTGCTACATGAATACTCCGAAAGGATTTTTGCGGATTATTCAATTTATCCATTAACCGGATTGTGTTTTCAAGTCCCGGTTTATAGGCAGCACTTCCAATATGTTGAAATACAGGAAGACGATCGAATAAATATTGTATTGTTTCTGCGTAAGTCATTAGTATTTATTGTACGAAACAATCTCATCTATCTTTTTGCGTTTCTTATCGCGTAATGGTTGAGCAGAATATCCCAGCAAAATTATCAACATTACCCTTTTATTTCTCGGAATTTCAAGTGCTTTTTGCACTTTCTTTTCGTCACACCAACCGATAATGCAACTTCCAAGTCCTTCATCGGCAGCGGCAAGGCTAATATGTGAAGCTAAAATTCCAATATCTATATGTTGATAATGCTTGTTTGTTGCCCAACCTCCTACTGTTGAAGTAAAATTTGCATTTTCTTCTATTACTACCAACTGAACAGGAGCTTGTTTAGCAAAATGGTTCATTGACAACATTTTATTAGCAGTTGCATCGGCTATCAACATGCGTTTTTCATTATCCGTCACTACAACCAATTTCCATGGCTGTGCATTGCATGCAGATGGAGCATTTCTGGCAGCTTCCAATATTCGATCTATCTTTATAGATTCAACCGGTATATCATGATATGCCCTGTCACTTTGGCGGAATTTTGCTAATTCTAGGAAGGTTTTCATTTTTTATTATTTAAAACATATGAACACAAATTATTTTGAATTTCTTTAATTTCCAGTTCAATTGTTTTTTATTATTTCTTAAATAAATGTATCTTTGCGCTTATAAACAGGCAATATTCTTTTTTTAGCATGCAAAGATAATATGAATATGCAACAAAAGGTACAAAGTTACATTCAAAAGCAGCAATTATTGACTGATCAGGGCTCGGTTATTGTTGGTGTAAGTGGTGGTATTGACTCAATATCATTACTTCACCTATTAAAATCACTCGGTTACCGCTGTATTGTAGCACATTGCAATTTTCATTTGAGAATGGAAGAATCAATGCGTGATGAAGAGTTTGTTCGCAACCTTGCTCACTCCTATTCCTTTCCATTTTATTCTGTTGATTTTGAAACGAATAAATATGCGTCGGAACACAAAATATCAATTGAAATGGCTGCACGTGATTTGCGGTATAATTGGTTTGGTGAACTTCTTGAAAAAACAGATGCACAAGCTATTGCTGTTGCCCATCATGCCGATGATAGTATAGAAACAATGTTAATGAACCTGATCCGTGGAACGGGTCTTAGAGGTCTGGTAGGAATTGCTCCTAGAAACAATAAAATTATTCGACCCTTACTTTGTTGCACACGCAAAGAGATTGAAAATTATGTAGTTGATCACAAATTGAACTATGTTCTGGATTCTTCGAATATCTCGACTGATTATCTACGCAACCGGTTTCGTAACGAAGTTTTACCTCTTTTGACCGAAATCAATCCATCTGTTCGTGAAAATCTATATAAAACCATAGAGAATCTGGAGGGAAATCTAGCTATTTACCTACAATCAATAGAATATATACGAGGAATAGTTGTTGATAAAAGTGACGAAAATATTACATTTAATATTGACCTTATTAAAGAACAAGTAAACATTAATACAGTATTGTATGAACTTTTGACACCATATGGTTTTAATTCATCACAAGTTGAGCAAATAAATCAACATCTTGACAGTGAATCAGGTAAGGTTTTCTTCAGCGAAACACACCGTTTGATCAAAGATAGAAAACAACTGATTATTAGCGAGAAAGATCATAACAAAAAAGAATATTATTCAATTTCGCAAGCCGATTCCAATATTGAATTCCCGATTAATTTGAGAATCAACAGACTAACTGTAACTCCCGGGTTTCAAGTGTCGAAAGTAAGGGATTGCATTCAAGTCGATGCAACAAAACTTGTTTATCCACTTAAATTACGTCGTTGGGAAATTGGAGATTGGTTTATCCCTTTTGGCATGAAACAGAAAAAAAAACTGAGTGATTTTTTTATTGACAATAAATTCAGTTTGGTTGAAAAGGAAAATTGTTGGTTGCTCGTTTCGGGTGACGATATAATATGGATTGTTGGGCATCGCATGGATAACCGATTTAAGATAACTGAACAAACTGAAGAATTGATAGAAATCAAAATATGGAACGATTAATTCAAAAAGTAATATTATTGGTTGATAAACTAATTAAAACATTGAATAGTTAGAGCTAGAATCAGAAATAAAGATCAAAAATATACTATTTGAAAATAAATGCTAAACAAAACCATGTTTTAAACGTTGAATATACTATTGAAGTTTCTGAAAAGAAAAATGAGACATAATGGATCACTTTTTCATAAATAATTTCAAGCTATAAGGAAATGAGGCGTAATATACTGATATTCAATTTATATAATTGAAAACGAAACTCATATATTTCAAAAACAATTGTATCTAAAAAGGAAGATTTATTAAAAGTTAAACAAATAACGATGGTTGAAAATAAATTATTTAAATAAAAATGCAATAAATATTTGCTCATTCAAAATATAGTAGTAATTTTGCATCGTTTTCAAATCACATCAGCATTCCTGCTCTTGTTACAACAATCAAACAAACATAACATTCACAACGTTTTTTCCAAAAGGAGAATCTCACCAAAACGTTTTTTCATCACTTTATGAGCAATTACACCATTTTGCAATTGAATGCGAAAGATTTGTCCGAATTGAAGGACATCGCAACTGAGTTAGGCCTTAAAGTTTCCAATTCAGCTAAAAAAGAATCTTTAGTTTATGAAATTCTTGATCAACAAGCCGTTGTCAATGCACAACGCAAAACGATCACTAATGAGAAACAAGAGTTAGATCGAAAAAAGAGACTACGTGTTCCAATTAAAAAAATTCCGGAACAATTAGTTATTGATCAAAACAAAACACCAAAACCTACACAGCAAATTGCTCCAAAAGCAATTTTAGAAGTAGTTAAAGAAGTTTCTAAAAAAATAGAAAATGATTCTGTAGAAATTAAATCAGTTCCAGAACCAATTCCGGCTAAAAAAACAACCAAACAAAAACCAAAACCTGTAAAAAAGACTGTAGTTATACTATCAGAACAACCTAAGGAAATTGAGAAAGCGGTAATTATTCCTCCTACCAAAGTTTTTGTTCTCGAAGACAGACATGAACTTAACCAACTATCAGACGAAACATTATTCGTGCCTGAAATAGAATCCGAAATTTCAGAGGATACAATCGAACAAGTTAAGGTATCTAATGAAACTTCTGAAATCAAATCATTTAAAACAAATATTAATCCCGTTAATATAAATAACGGAAATAATAATCGGAACAAATTCACTTCCCGCCCGGACAAAATTGAAAAACAATTTGATTTTGATGGAATTTTGGAAGGTACCGGAACGCTTGAAATGATGGCTGATGGATATGGTTTCCTTCGTTCGGCCGATTACAATTACCTGGCATCACCCGACGATATTTATGTTTCTCAATCACAAATCAAACTTTTCGGACTTAAAACCGGCGATACGGTGCGTGGTGCCATTCGTCCGCCAAAAGAAGGTGAAAAGTATTTTCCACTCATTAAAGTCGCACAAATTAATGGTCGTTCACCGGAATATGTTCGTGACCGAGTACCATTTGAACACCTTACTCCTCTTTTTCCGGATACAAAATTTAATTTGTGTAGTGGAAAAAACGATACTCTTTCAACTCGCATTGTTGACTTATTCAGTCCAATCGGTAAAGGCCAACGTGGCTTAATCGTAGCTCAACCTAAAACAGGTAAAACTGTTTTATTAAAAGATATTGCTAATGCAATAGCAGCCAATCACCCTGAAGTTTATATGATTGTGTTGCTGATTGATGAACGCCCCGAAGAAGTAACCGATATGGCTCGCAGCGTACGTGCAGAAGTGGTTTCATCCACTTTTGATGAACCTGCGGAACGACATGTAAAAGTAGCTAGTATGGTTCACGAAAAAGCAAAACGTATGGTAGAATGCGGACAAGATGTTGTGATTTTATTAGATTCAATTACCCGTCTGGCTCGTGCTTATAATACCGTTTCACCCGCTTCAGGTAAAATTTTATCCGGTGGTGTGGATGCTAATGCATTACACAAACCTAAACGTTTCTTTGGTGCGGCTCGTAATATAGAAAATGGTGGTAGTCTGACAATTATCGCTACTGCATTAACTGAGACTGGTTCAAAAATGGACGAAGTAATTTTCGAAGAATTTAAAGGTACCGGAAATATGGAGCTTCAATTAGATCGCAAATTATCCAATAAACGAGTTTTCCCTGCTGTAGACATTATGGCTTCAAGTACTCGTCGTGACGATTTATTGCTTGACAAAGACACATTGAACCGTATGTGGATTCTTCGTCGTCATTTAGCTGATATGAACTCAATGGAAGCTATGGAATTTTTAAAAGACAGAATGGAACGGACTGAAAATAATGATGAATTTTTGGTATCAATGAATGCTTAATGAAATTTCTCATAAATGATATAATTAAATAACGCTCAATATATTGAGCGTTATTTAATTATATCATTTGCTATTTACACCCACTCTTCTTTCAAAATATCACCCTTTACTCCTATTACAATTAGTTTCACGGGAATCTTGCGACCAGCATCTGCAACTCCTTTTTGCGCCAAACGCAATAATCCACCACAGCAGGGAACTTCCATAATTACTACAGTCAGCGTATTGATAGCCGAGTAAATAATCATGTTCTTGAGTTTTTCCATGTACACATCCTGGTTTGAATCCAGTTTAGGGCAAGCAATAGCCAGTGTTTTTCCCGCAAGGAACTTTTCATGGAAACCGGCATAAGCAAAAGCCACACAGTCGGCTGCCAAAACTACATCAGCACCTTTAAAATAAGACGCTTCGGGATTCAATAAATGCAATTGCACAGGCCATTGACGTAGTTGAGAAGGAGCTTCAGTACTAGCTTTCGGGGCAATTTTAAATTCAGGTGCAGCAATGGGAGCAAATGTCATTTCACGACTACCCGGGCAACCACCACCATGACTGTGTTGAACAGCAACAGGTTTTGATGCACATCCGGCTGCTCCGTGATTGTGTACCTGTGCAAAATCAATCATGATTCCATTGGCTCGCAAGTAGCCTACACCTTGTTTCAAATAATCGACTTCGTCATGTTCTTTGAGGTGTTTCAGGTGGGCAATAATGGTTTTCTCACCTTTTGGAATCATCCATTCAAGAGTTGCAATTTCGTCATAAGGTTCTGCTTCACGCTCTTCTAATGTGATCGCTCCAACGGGACAATCACCAATGCAAGCACCCAATCCATCGCAAAATAACTCGCTCACCATACGAGCTTTTCCATCTATCATTTGAAGTGCCCCCTCATGGCAACCACTTACACAAGCCTCGCAACCATTACAAAGCGTTTCGTCTATTTTTATTATTGTTCGTTTCATAAAGCCCCATCAATCCCCCAAAGGGGGAATTTTAATTAGCATCTCCTGTTTAATTTTATTCCATCAAGTCTTTAAGTCCCCCTTCGGGGGATTTAGGGGGCTTCTCATTTAATCATCGTCAGTAACATTTTAAACTGTTCGACTGCTACTACTGCGTGACGAACATTAGCCGGCATAATAATGCTTTCGCCTACTTTCAGTTCGAAAACTTTACCATCAATTACAACCTCACCTTTTCCATCCAGAACCTGTACTATAGCATCTAACGGTGCTGTATGTTCGCTTAGAAATTCGCCTTTATCGAAAGCAAATAGTGTAACATTGCCACGTTCATTGCGGATAATTATTTTGCTGACTACAGACCCTTCGGCATATGCTACTTTGTCTGTCATGCTGAATTTTTCAGCGGTTGGAAATGCTTTATTTTCCATTTTTGGTGCTAATTTGAAGTCTGACATGGTGTTTATTATTTTAAATACGCTACAAAAGTATAGCACTGGCAACAATTAAAGTGTAACAGTTGTTACACAATTGAATTTTGTTACTAATTTTACGGAAATTTGAACTAAAAAATGAAAAAAGTAGATTTAGCGGCTTGCCCGGTTTGCAGTAAGCTGGAAATAGATGATGAAGAAGCCTTTCTGGATGATTTGAAATGCACGATAAAGACCTTTGGAAAAAATGAATTGATTATCCGGCAGGGCGATGTGTGTGATGCCTTGTATATGCTAACACAGGGCTCTGTAAAGACAGAAATGATAACAGAAAATGGCAATATACTTGGAATAGAAATTATCAAAGCTCCTCGCCCATTGGCTCCCGCTTTTGTATTTTCCGATAATAATCATTTTCCTGTTGATGTTACTTCGCTCGAAGATGTCGAAATTCTCAAGATTCCAAAAGAAGAAATCACGCGTTTAATGCTAACTAATCCTGATTTTATGACCAGTTTTTTAACTCATAATGCTAATTGCACTCAGTTCTTGACTAACCGACTACAACTTCTTTCTATTAAAACAATCAAAGGAAAACTAGCTCACTTTTTACTTGAAAGTTCCCCTGGCGACGGCAAATCGTTTGAGATTAATCGCAATCAAACCGAATTAGCAGATTTTTTTGGAGTAGCACGTCCTTCGTTAGCACGAAGCTTATCCGAAATGGAACAAGAATGTCTGGTTAGCGTGAATAAAAAAGTATATACAATCCTCAATTCGAATGGATTGAGAAGATTATTGATTTAAATTAAATTTTCATAGTAATTTTGGCAAAAATTTCAATTTAAAATTTATTTACGCCAAAAAATCTTCACGAAATGGACTGAATGAATCAATCAAAATACCAGATTCAATACATGCAACTCCATGTTCAACATTAGATTCAATAAATAGTCCATCACCAGCCTTAACAATTTTGGTTTCCTCACCTACCAAAAATTCAAATACACCGCTTGCTACATAGGTGGTTTGGTCATGTAAATGACAGTGAATAGAACCAACTGAACCAATTTCAAATTTCACCTTCACGGTCATAATATTTTCATTATAACCTAAAATTTGGCGGCTAACACCTTCAGCGACAGGTATCCATTCTTTTTCAGAATTTAAAATAAAGTTTTTACTTTTAAGCATATCTTTAATAGTTATTTTTTTTAGTCTTTCCCTTCGTAATAATTAATAAAAGCTTTATTTACCAACCTGTTACCACCCGGAGTTGGATAATTTCCCGAAAAATACCAATCACCTGTATGATTCGGGCAAGCTTTGTGAAGCCCTTCGATAGTTTGATATACAAGCTCAACTGGACAATCTACATCAGATGGTGTAAGCATTTGAGCTATCTTTATTGAGACTTCATCCAACGTGAATGGTTTGTATATTTCGGTTACATAATTAATCACCTGCTCTTTGGGTAGATTTTCCTGTTCTTTAGATTTTCGATATACTTCGTCAATAATATTTTGTCTTCCAGATTCTTTTAATAATTCAATTGCAGCACGAAAAGCACAAAATTCGTTCATTCGAGCCATATCAATACCGTAATAATCGGGATAGCGAACCTGTGGCGATGACGAGACAATAACTATTTTTTTTGGTTCCAATCGGTTTAATATCTTTAAAATGCTTTGCTTCAATGTTGTTCCTCGAACAATTGAATCATCAATAGCAACCAGATTATCAACTTTTCCTCGTCTGATTGAGCCATATGTCACATCATAAACGTGTGTAGCCAAATCATTCCGTTCATTATTATTAGAAATGAAAGTTCGCAATTTAATATCTTTGATTAATACTTTTTCTACACGAATTGGTTTTTGTGTTGCATTTTTAATTCCATCCTTCATACCAAAAAATGCTACTTCTGCAGTGTTTGGAATAAATGAAAAAACTGTATTTTCCATATCATTATCAATAGCCTTAAGAATTGGTTCAGCTAATGATTCTCCTAATTTCTTTCGTTCTTTATAAATATCTATATCACTCCCACGGGAAAAATAGATTCTCTCAAAAGAACATTTAGCTAATTCGGAAGAAGCAGGACGGATGGTTTCAAACTTAATTGTACCATCTTTTTTTATAATCATCGCTTCACCGGGCTGTAATTCTTTAATGTCTTCTTCCTTCACATTCATGGCTGTTTGAATTACAGGACGTTCTGAAGCTGTCACGACTACTTCATCATTGATATAATAAAATGCTGGTCGAATTCCTTTAGGATCGCGAAAAACGAACGAATCGCCATGTCCTAACATACCACAAATTGCATAACCACCATCCCAAAGTTTTTCAGATTTACGGATAAATGAAGCAATATCAAGATTTTCCTCAATTTTTTTAGTAATAACTAAATCATTTGAATAACGTTGTCGAATTTTATCATACTCTTTTTGAACTTCTCTATCAAGTTCAAAACCAAGCGATTCCAACATCAGAAAGGTATCTCCTTTATCGCGTGGATGTTGACCTTTTAATGTTAAGTTATCAAATAATTCATCTACATTAGTAAGATTAAAATTTCCTGCAAGAATCATGGTACGGTTTTTCCAGTTATGACGACGCAAAAACGGATGTACATAAGATAAACCGCTTCTTCCGGTTGTACTATATCGTAAATGACCTAAATATAACTCTCCGGCAAAAGGCAATTCAGTCTTCGACTTTTCAGTACTTAAGTATGTTTCATCTGAAACAGTCAGCATCTTTTCGTTTATTTTAGCAAAAATATCCTGAATTGCGTTTTTTCCTTCAATTCGTTCACGCCAGATATATTCTTCACCCGGTGGCATATCGAGTTTTACAGTCGCCAATCCGGCACCTTCCTGTCCTCGATTATGTTGTTTTTCCATTAGCAAGTACATTTTTTGTAAACCATACTGCCAGGTACCGTATTTTTCCTGATAAAATTCCAACGGCTTCAAAAGCCGAACCATTGCTATTCCACACATATATTTTAAATCGAATTAAAAAACTTTATAATTTTCTGATAACAATCAAACTAACAAATATATAACAAATAAAAAACCCCATCGTTTGCAGAGGGGGCTATTTATAACATTATTCAACAGTAACAGATTTGGCAAGATTTCGCGGTTGATCCACGTCACACCCTTTTACAACAGCTATATGATAAGCCAATAATTGCAAAGGAATGGCTGCAAGTAATGGTACCAGGCATTCAACAGTGTCGGGAATGCAAATGGTATAATCAGACAAATTACTTACTACTACATCACCTTCAGTGACGATCGAAATAATTTTACCTTTACGAGCTTTAATTTCCTGAATATTACTAACAACTTTTTCGTACATACCTGCACTTGGAGCAATAACAACAACCGGCATTTCCTGACTAATTAAAGCTATTGGCCCGTGTTTCATTTCTGCAGCAGGATACCCTTCAGCATGAATATAGGAAATCTCCTTCAATTTCAGAGCTCCTTCCAATGCCACCGGAAAATTATAACCCCGACCTAAGTATATGAAATTCTGAGCGTAAGTGAAAGTTTTAGCAAATTCTGCAATAACATCATTTTGTTTCAATAATTTTTCTATTTTTTCTGGTATACGTCCAAGCTCAGAAACTATATTTGAGTATTGTTCCTGATCTAATGTTCCTTTTTCTTTACCAATAAGCAACGCAAGCATTGTCAAAACAGTAACCTGAGCTGTAAAAGCTTTGGTTGAGGCCACACCAATTTCCGGACCTGCATGTGTATAACATCCTGAATTTGTATTTCGTGGTATCGAAGAACCTACTACATTGCAAATTCCGAATATAAAAGCACCTTTTGATTTGGCAAGATCTACAGCTGCCAATGTATCAGCAGTTTCTCCCGATTGCGAAATAGGAATAACAATATCGTCTTTATGAATTACCGGTTTTCGATATCGGAATTCAGAAGAATATTCTACTTCAACAGGTACACGGGCAAATTCTTCAATGGCATATTTTCCAATCAAGCCTGCATGCCAGGATGTTCCACAGGCAGTAATTATTATACGTTTTGCATTCAGGAATTTTTCTTTATTATCAATGAAACCTGATAATTTTATTTCATTTTCTTCCAAACTAATTCTACCACGCATACTATCACTCAATGTTTTAGGTTGCTCGAAAATCTCTTTTATCATAAAATGTGGATAACCACCTTTTTCCAATTGATTTAAAGTCATTTCAAGTTTTGTAATTTCAGGTGTTTTCTCAACATCTCCAATAGTTTTTATTTTCAATTGTTTACCTCGTTGTAGTGTAATGATTTCTTCTTCACCAATATAAACTACCTGATCAGTAAATTCAATAATAGGTGTAGCATCAGAAGCTAAAAAGAACTCATCTTCCCCTATTCCTACAACTAAAGGGCTACCTTTACGAGCTGCAACAATAACGTCTGGATGATTTTTTTCAATTATTGCAATTGCGTATGCACCAACAACTTGATTTAAAGCCAATTGAACTGCTTTTGTCAAATCTACTTTATTCGATTTTTTTACATATTCAATCAATTGAACTAATACTTCAGTATCAGTTTGACTTTGAAAAGTATATCCATGAGCCATCAAACCCTGTTTAAGAACTGCATAATTTTCAATAATTCCATTATGAATCAGTGCAAGTTCTTCTGATTGAGAATAATGTGGGTGAGCATTTATTTGATTAGGTTCACCATGTGTTGCCCATCGAGTATGGGCAATCCCAATGGTTCCTTCAATATCTTTTTGTTCTGCAAATTGTACTAAATCTGATACTTTCCCCTTTGCTTTATAAACATTTAGTTTATCATTATGAATTAATGCAATTCCGGCACTGTCATATCCTCTGTATTCGAGACGTTGAAGACCCTTTATAAGAATCGGGTAAGCCTGCTTATTTCCAATATAACCAACAATTCCACACATAATCTTTAATATTATTTATTAATACTTACTTTTACGAATTCTTTCTAATGCAATTAGCGTTTCTTCACGACTACTAAAACCTGATAATCTCATATATCCATCACCTGAAATTCCAAAAACAATTCCTGGAGTTGCAACTATTTGATTTTCATACAATAATTGATGAAAAAACTTCCATGAAGAAATATTATTAGGAGTTTTAAACCAAACATAGGGTGAATTTACACCACCAAAAACTTTAAATCCAAGTGAAATTAATTCATTTCGAATGAGTGAAACATTTGTCAAATAATAATTTACTAATTCTTGAGTTTCAGTTTTTCCTTTTCTGCTATATGTAGCTTCAGCACCTCGCTGAACAATATATGAAACTCCATTTGTATAATTTGTAATTCGTCTGACCCAAAGTTTTAAAAGCTGAACTTGGTCTCCAAATTTAGTATAAACCATTAATTCTGGTGGGAATATAGAATATCCACAACGTAAGCCGGTAAATCCAGCTGTTTTTGAATAACTTCTTATTTCAATAGCAACCTTTTTAGCTCCTTTAATTTCATAAATGCTTCGAGGAACATCAGGTTCATTTATATAGGCGGAATATGCTCCATCATAGACTATAATACTCTGATGTTCAATTGCGTAATCAACCCAGCGTTTTAATTCATTTTTTTTAATAACTGTTCCGGTAGGATTATTCGGATTGCATAAATAAATAACGTCTACTTTTTCGAAAGGCAATTCTGGAACAAAACCATTTTCTTCGGTACAACTTAAATAAACCACGTTACTCCATTTTTGTTCATCCGTTAATATTCCTGCTCTACCGCTCATAATAGTAGCATTTTCATATACAGGATATACTGGGTCAGAAATTGCAATTATATTGTCTCTTCCCAAAACATGTCCGATATTTCCAATATCTGATTTTGCACCATCATTAATAAAAATACTGTCTTTATCTAAAGAAATTCCAAATGAACGATAATCTTTTTGAATTTTTTCAATTAAAAAATCATATCCTTTGGGTGGACTATAACCTTTAAAACTCTCTGAAAACCCCATTTCATCTATTGCAGAATGCATCGATTGAATAACTTCATTGGGTAATGGACGGGAAACATCTCCAACTCCCAGACGAACTAACTTTAAATTGGGATGCAAGACTTTAAAAGCATTTACACGCTTTTCAATTTCGTCAAAACAATAGATTTCAGGAGTTTTTAAATAGTTCTCGTTTGCTAAAGCCATTAGTGGAGAAAGGTTATCTAAAATGAAGTTGTTATAGTTTCAAACAAAGTACAAAATTGCGTTTTTTTTTCCATTAAATAAAGCATTTCAATCAAAAAGATTAAGTCAGTGACAGAATTTACTCTTTTTAAAAAATAATGATTATTGCTTTATATAATTATATACTTATGTCAAATAAAATAAGTTGAAACTAAAAAAAGGTTGTCTCTTTTAACTGACAACCTCTTTGTAGCTTATTTGTTTATCTCACGATAATGCCTTAATTTCTTTAGTTATAGCTTCATATTCTTTATCCATTTGCAAACGATAATATATTTGTTTCAATGGTGTTTTATATTCTATATCTTTTGGTTTTAATTCAATTGCTTTTAAGTAATATGGGATAGCAAGCTTTAACACTTCATCAGTTTTTGCTTCTTCTTTTTTAAACACGTTTATATCTTTAATTTTATTTGCTTCAAGTGTCATTTTAACTGCCTTGTTATAGTATGATCTTCCCAATTCGGCATATAAGTCGGGATTTTTCGGGTTCAATTCAATTGCTTTATTTAAAGCGTTATTAGCTTCATCGAAATTTTCTAATGTTAAATAAAGTTGACCTTTTACTAAATAATATTGATAAAATTTAGGATCAAGTTGAATAGCTGAATCTAAATAAGTCAATGCATCCTGAGTTTTATTAGCATGAATATAATAATTAATCAGACTTTGCATATACCATGGTTGTTTTGGAAATCTCACATTTCCATCTTTCAATATTTTCAAATAATTAACTGTATCTTTTTTTACTAGATATTCTGTCGCAAAGTTTTGATAAACGCCATCTGTCTTATAATTATTTTCAATAAGATTTTCAAAAATACTAAAAGCCTTTTCATGCATATTTGCTGCTGAAGCTGAGACTCCGGCGAAATATTTAATTCTGTTATAAACAGAATCCAACTTAATTTCTTTGTTCATTAAATCCATCAATGGAATATCTAAATATATTTGAAAAGTATTAAAAGCACCTCTAAAATCTTGTTTTCCATACTGATATCCACCATATTCTACTAAATTATGTTGATCATTATAATAATCTTTTAAAATAGTTTTAATTTCTTTTGCATATTTTGGTTTCACTTTTCCTTTTGAATCCGGCATATTGTCAAGCTTATTTGCTTGTACTAAGTAATGATATGATTCAATTATAGCCCTTCCTTTTGATAAAGTATCAAATTTAATATTCAAAATTGCTTTTTTGTATTCACCCTCACTTTGTTTGTTTCCAATCAAACCTGCAACATACCATGTTTCAGCATCATCTTTTGTAGTTGAATCATTTAAAGCAAGTTTGATTGCATCACGAGCCCCCACAAAATCAGGTTTATCTCCATTTAAAGCTTTATCTTTTGCTTTTCGCACATTGGCTTTTTGTGCATAGTTTGCAGAGAAGCTGCATGCCAAAATTAGTAATAAAATAATTTTTTTCATGACGAATTGATTTTTTTAATTTATTAGTATTAGTAAGTGAACTTAATTACATCATGATATAAATTCACTCAATTATTATTTTAATTTTCTGTTGTAACTTCTCCTTCAATTGTTTGATCTTCAGCAAGTAAATTATCATTAACATCAACTTCTGTTGAAATATCTTCGGGTATTTCTTCTACTGTAACTTCAGACATAACTTTACAAACCGAAGCGATTTCGTCGTTGCGTTTTTCCAGATTAATCAGTCTAACACCTTGCGTTGCCCGTCCCATAACCCTGATGTCAGCCACTTTCAAACGAATGGTAATACCTGATTTATTGATGATCATTAAATCGCTGTCGTCGGTAACATTCTTAATAGTCACCAATTTGCCGGTCTTTTCTGTGATATTAATAGTCTTAACGCCTTTGCCACCACGATTAGTTACACGATATACAGGAATTGTATTTCCGGTCTCGTCGAGTAAAAGATTTCCATTTTCATCAACTTCGTCAAGCAAAGTACGTTTTCCATAACCTTGCTGCGAAACGACCATAATAGTTTCATTATCCTCTTTATTAACACAAATCATGCCAACAACTTCATCTTGTCCATCTTCGTCCAGTGTCATTGCACGTACACCGGTAGCTGTACGTCCCATTTCGCGTACTTTAGATTCATTGAAACGAATTGCACGACCATTGCGGTTTGCCATCAATACTTCTGCGTTTCCGTCGGTCAAACGAACCTGAATCACCTGATCGTCTTCACGAATGGTAATAGCATTCACACCATTCTGACGTGGACGTGAATATGCTTCGAGGGAAGTTTTCTTAATAACTCCGTTTTTAGTTCCGAAAATCAAATAATGCGAATTTATATACTCACTATCCGTCAATCCTTTCACTCGGATAAATGCATTTACCTTATCGTCGCCGTCAATGTTCAGCATGTTCTGAATGGCACGACCCTTGGAAATTTTGGTACCTTCCGGAATATCATATACTTTCAACCAGTAACATTTTCCTTTTGATGTAAAGAACAACATAGTGTTGTGCATCGAAGCCGGATAAATGTATTCAATAAAGTCTTCGTCGCGCGAACTTCCACCCTTAGATCCAACTCCACCACGGTTTTGAGCTCTAAACTCAGTCAGAGCAGTACGTTTAATATAACCCAAATGCGAAATGGTGATAATCATTTCATCATCGGCATAGAAATCTTCAGGATTGAATTCTTCGGAAGAATAAACAATTTGAGTACGACGTGCGTCACCATATTTTGCTTTCACTTCAAGCAGCTCATCTTTAATTATTTGCATGCGAAGTTCCACTTTTTCAAGAATTTCTTTCAAACTGGCAATCAGTTTCATTACTTCTTCATACTCAGCACGAAGTTTATCTTGCTCCATGCCGGTAAGTTGACGTAATCGCATTTCTACAATCGCACGGGACTGAATATCAGACAATCCAAAACGTTCCATCAAACGGTTGCGAGCTTCTTCAGGAGTTTTTGAATCACGAATAATCTTGATTGCTTCATCCAGATTATCCAGAATAATCATGTAACCTTCAAGCAAATGAGCGCGCTTTTCAGCTTCACCCAATTCAAATTTCGTACGCCGAATCACCACTTCATGGCGATGTTCTACAAAATAATGAATCAAATCTTTCACATTCAACATGCGTGGACGACCATGTACCAATGCAATATTGTTTACACTGAATGATGATTGCAATGCTGTGTATTTAAATAGTTTATTCAACACAACACTAGAATTGGCATCACGTTTAATATCAATTACAATTCGCATACCTTCGCGATCTGATTCGTCATTGATGTGACTAATACCTTCAACTTTTTTATCTTCTACCAAAGCAACTACTGCTTTGATTAGTTCCACTTTATTTACCTGATAAGGGATTTCATTTACAATTATTTTTTCACGTCCTTGGCCGTCAGTTTCAATTTCTACTTTCGAGCGAACCACAATACGTCCTCTTCCGGTTTCAAAAGCTTCTTTTACACCGGCGTAACCATAAATAATTCCACCTGTAGGAAAATCCGGGGCTTTGATGTATTTAAGAATTTCTGAAATCTCAATATTATTATCTTCAATATAAGCAACAGTTGCATCAACAACTTCGGAAAGGTTGTGAGGAGCCATATTGGTAGCCATACCAACAGCAATACCGGATGAACCGTTTACCAATAAGTTTGGAATTCGACTTGGCAATACAGTGGGTTCTTTCAGCGTATCGTCAAAGTTCAATTGAAAATCAACCGTATCTTTGTTGATATCAATTAACATATCTTCCGACAATTTGCGTAAGCGAGCTTCTGTATAACGCATTGCTGCAGGGCTATCACCATCAATCGAACCAAAGTTACCTTGACCATCCACTAATGGATAGCGCATCGACCAATGCTGTGCCATACGCACCAGTGTGCCATAAATGGACGAATCACCGTGCGGGTGATACTTACCCATTACTTCACCCACAATACGGGCAGATTTCTTATAGGGTTTATCGGAATTATTTCCTAATTCGTTCATACCAAACAATACGCGGCGGTGAACCGGCTTAAAACCATCACGCACATCTGGTAATGCACGCGAAACTATCACCGACATGGAATAATCGATGTACGAAGACTTCATTTCTTCGTCAATATTTACCTTAATAATTCTGTCTTGATCAATCATCTAACTTTAATTTTGTTACTATCTAAAAAACCACGCTAAAGTAATACTTTTTATTGGATTAGACAAGTGATAAACTAAAAAAAAAACGACTTTGATACATCAGAAATTTAAATTCATAAAATGAAATATAATATTCTAGATAGCAATATATTACAACATATCAAAACTAGATATTTATTCGAAATAACCCTCAGCTATAAAACAATCATCAAACAATTCATTACGTTCCGGTTTTGTTTCAAAAATTCCAAAAACCGATGAACCTGAACCTGACATTGAAGAATAGATTGCTCCCATTTCATATAAGTTATTTTTTATTTCTCCAATCATAGGATAACGTGCAAAAACTGAATTTTCAAAATCATTTTTAACGGTTTCTTTCCAATTTGATAACGGCAGTTTGATTAGTTCTAATAAAGGAATTTCGGGTTTAATGGGAGTTACAAGTGAGTATGCTTCGGGTGTACCAACATGAATTTCCGGTTTTACCAACAACAAGAAATAACCTTTCAATGATAAATCAATGGGAGTGAACACATTGCCTGTCCCAGTTGCGAATACTGGTTTATTACGAATAAATACCGGGCAATCAGCTCCCAGCTTTGAAGCTATTTTCTCCAGTCGATTAGGTGTAATTTTCAGTTCAAACAACTCATTTATAGCCTTTAAAGTGAAAGCAGCATCTGATGAGCCACCTCCTAGCCCGGCACCAAACGGTATTTGCTTAATAAGTGATATATCTATTGCCGGAAACTGGTAGCCAGAACGAAGCAAATGAAATGCTTTAACAATTAAGTTATCTTCAGGATCACCTGCTAATTGAATTCCTGATGAAGAAAAGCTATAATCTGTACAACTTTCAGAGGGTACAATTTCAAGCACATCGCACAAACCAATTGGATAGAATACAGTTTCAATATTATGAAAACCGTCTGAACGTTTTTCAATAATATTGAGTCCGAGATTTATTTTAGCATTAGGGAAAGTAAGCATATTTTACTTGACAATTTACAATGAAAGATTAATACGTTTATCAAAAGTAATATTTTTTCTTGAATTAAGAATCAAGAAAGTTATCAACAATCTGTTGAAAAATTTAATATGAAACTTTCGGAAATCTTTCGTACTTTTGAAACCCGCAATTATGAATTTTTAATTTTGAATTATTTTTACAATGGCAGAAAAACGAAATTACTCAAAAAAACCTACAACTCCTTCTCCAATTCCAGCTAATGAATATGGGAAATTGCCGCCACAGGCTCCAGAACTTGAAGAAGCTGTATTAGGTGCCATCATGATTGAAAAAGATGCATATTCGTTAATTTCAGAAATTCTAAAGCCGGAATGTTTTTATAAGGTAACTCATCAAAAGATTTTTGAAGCTATTATGAATTTGGCTATTCACCAAGAACCTATTGATATGCATACAGTTACAGAACAATTGCGGAAGAGTGGAACAATTGATGATGTGGGGGGGCCTTATTACATAACGCTATTGACTGCTAAAGTTTCGTCAGCTGCTCACTTAGAATATCACTCGCGTATTATTGTTCAGAAGTTTCTGGCACGAGAACTAATACGTATTTCAAGCGAAATTCAGACAAAAGCATTTGACGATAAATCGGATGTAGACGACCTAATGCAAGAAGCCGAAGGAATGCTATTTGAGGTGTCGCAACGCAATTTAAAGAAAGATGTAACTCAGATTAATCCGGTTATCGAAGAAGCTATTCACCGAATGCAATTAGCAGCAGAAAAGCAAGGTGCAAGTGGTGTTCCATCAGGTTTTCATGCCTTGGATAAAATCACATCAGGTTGGCAGCGTTCTGACTTAATCATCATTGCTGCCCGTCCTGCAATGGGAAAAACAGCTTTTGTGCTTTCGATGGCCAAAAATATGGGAGTAGATTACAATACACCGGTAGCCATTTTTTCGCTTGAAATGTCGAATGTTCAGTTAGTCAATCGTTTAATTATGAATGTTTGCGAACTTGAAGGTGAAAAAATAAAAAATGGACAATTAGATAAACAAGAATGGAATAAACTCGATAAAGATATTAAAGAGTTGATCGGTGCTCCAATTTATATAGATGACACACCCAGTTTATCCATTTTTGAGCTCAGAAGTAAGGCGCGAAGGTTGGTAAAAGAACATAAGGTTCAATGCCTGATTATTGACTATTTACAATTAATGAATGCCAGTGGGATGAGTTTTGGAAGTCGCGAACAGGAAGTAAGTATTATTTCCCGTTCATTAAAAGGGTTAGCAAAAGAACTTGATATTCCAATAATTGCGCTTTCACAGTTAAATCGTGGTGTCGAAGGTCGTTCAGGATTGGAAGGCAAGCGGCCTCAGCTTTCAGATTTGCGCGAGTCGGGAGCTATTGAACAGGATGCCGATATGGTTTGTTTTATACATCGTCCTGAATATTATCATCTTACCGAAGATGCTCAAGGAAATTCATTACTTGGAATTGCCGAAATCATTGTAGCAAAACACCGTAACGGTGCAACCGGTGATGTACAGCTTAAATTCAAAAATGTGTATGCCAAGTTTTTAAATAAAGATGATTTTGACAAAGATGATAATCCGCATAGTAAGAGTTGGGAGACAATTCCATCGAAAATGAACGAAAATTCTGGTGCTAGTTTTTACGGCGATGGTGCTTTAACAACACCGCAAAATCCTATTCAACCTGTTGGGCGAAACGATGATGTACCGTTTTAAAATGAAATTCTGAAAATAAAAAAAATCCACGTTACACAGTTGTAGCGTGGATTTTTATTTTTAGTGTCAATTTATTTTTCCAATGCAATTATAGGCTTCACTATTTTTGCTTTAATAATCTTTGTTTCAGGATCAATATCCATATAAATAGTATCTCCTGCTTCAAGTTCACCTCCTAAAACCACATCAGCCAATTCATCTTCAAGATATTTCTGAATTGCACGTTTTAAAGGACGAGCTCCAAACTGAATGTCATAGCCTTTATCGGCAATAAGTTCTTTGGCTTCAGCCGACAATTCAAGATTATATCCCATTGCAATAACCCGACTAAATAGTCCTATCAATTCTAAATCAATTATTAATTTAATCGAATCTTTGCTAAGTTGCTCAAACATAATAACATCATCTACACGATTCAAAAATTCAGGAGCAAAAGTACGGTTTAACGCTTTTTGAATTACGCCACGGGTAAATTCAGAATCCGATTCTACAGTTGTTGATGTTGTAAAACCAACTCCCTTTCCAAAATCTTTGAGTTGCCGTGTTCCAATGTTGGAAGTCATGATAATAATTGTGTTCTTGAAATCAATACGGCGACCTAAACTGTCTGTTAAACGACCTTCGTCCATAACCTGAAGCAAAAGATTGAAAACATCCGGATGTGCTTTTTCAATTTCGTCGAGCAAAATAATTGAATATGGTTTTCTGCGCACTTTCTCAGTTAATTGTCCACCTTCTTCATAACCAACATATCCCGGAGGCGCTCCGATAAGCCTAGAAACACTGAATTTTTCCATATATTCGCTCATGTCCACCCGTATTAAGGCATCTGAACTGTCGAACATAAATTCAGCTAAAATCTTTGCTAAATGCGTTTTTCCAACTCCGGTCGGTCCAAGGAAAATAAATGAACCAATTGGTTTGCTTGGATCTTTCAACCCTATTCTGTTGCGTTGAATAGCTTTTACAATTTTATTTACCGCATCATCCTGACCAATTACCTTGCCTTGCAAAGCTTCTTTCATTTGTCGTAGTTTTAATCCTTCAGCTTGAGCAATTCGTTGTACAGGAATACCTGACATCATTGCCACAACTTCAGCAACTTGCTCTTCATCAACTGTTTCAGGATGGAGCTGAGCTTCATCTTCCCAACGTTTTATGGCGTCTTCCAATTCATATTGGGTTTGTTTTTCTTTATCCCGAATAGGACCGGCTAATTCATATTTTTGTTCAGAAAGAATTTTCATTTTTTCTTTTTTCAAATCTTCGATTTTCTTTTCAAGCTCTTCTATTTCAGCCGGAACTGAAACAGTTCCTATATGAACCCTTGAACCTGATTCGTCTAATGCATCGATGGCTTTATCTGGGAAACAGCGATCTGTTATATAACGGTCTGTAAGGCGAACACACGCTTTTATTGCTTCGGGAGTATAACGGACATTGTGGTGATATTCATACCGATCTTGAATATTTTCAAGAATCTGAAGCGTTTCTTCCGCAGTTGTCGGATCAACCATAACCTTTTGGAAACGACGTTCCAATGCACCATCTTTTTCAATACTTTGACGGTATTCGTCAAGTGTTGTTGCTCCGACACATTGAATTTCACCACGTGCCAAAGCCGGTTTCAGCATATTGGCAGCGTCAAGTGAACCGGGAGCACCTCCGGCACCAACTATTGTATGAATTTCATCGATAAATAAAATGACATCAGGATTTTTTTGCAATTCGTTTAAAATTGCTTTGATACGTTCTTCAAATTGTCCTCGATATTTAGTTCCGGCAACTATTGACGCCATATCAAGAGAAACAACTCGTTTGTCAAACAAAACACGCGAAACACGACGTTGAATGATTCGTAATGCCAAGCCTTCTACAATTGCAGATTTTCCAACACCGGGATCGCCAATTAAAACAGGATTATTTTTCTTACGACGACTTAAAATCTGAGCCAGACGTTCAATTTCGCGATTACGTCCAACAATCGGATCCAATCTATTTTCGATGGCAGCCTTGGTTATATCAGTACCGAAAGTGTCCAAAGCAGGTGTATCACTTTGTTTTGGACCTGAACTTGATGGATTTGCTTTTTTCTTTTGTCGCGGATCTTCATCTTCGTCATCATCATCCTGAAAGCTCGAACCCATTATCGGCATATCGTGAGGCGCTTCAATCAGTGCCTTTGCCTGTTCGTAAGTTAAATGTTCGGCAAGTAAAATATCCCCTGCCAGATTATTTTTTTCCTTTAGAATGGCTAACAATAAATGTTCAGTATCAGCTGTTTCTGCTGATAAAGAACGTGTTTCCAATTCCATTATTTTTTTTATTCGTTCTGTACTTTTCAGGTTAGGTATTTCATCACCTGAAGGCTCCAAATCTGTACGAATCTGACTTTCAATGGTTTGTTTTATTTTAGATAAACTGACGTGTGATACGTTTAAAATATCAATTGCTTTTCCACTCCCATTGCGTAAAATCCCCAGCAAAAGATGCTCCGGGCCGATGTAATTGTTACCCAGCCGCTCGGCTTCCTGTGAGCTGTATAATAGCACGTTGTGCAATTGTTCCGAATAGTTGACTGACATATTTTGATTCTCCTCTCTTTTATTTTACAAATATAGTAATTAATGTTGTAATGATAAATCTGATCGTTTAATTTAGAATTAATATGGATTTATTTTGTTTCAAAAAGATTCTGACAAAAAGCGTACCGAAACAAAAATTACATTTTTATTCGGTTATTTTGGCAGATTGACAAAATAAATGATTTTTTTAAGTAGATTTGCAGCCGAAAATTGAAATTCGCACATTTCAATTTTCTCTTTAATAGAAAACACTTAAAAATTTAAATAGTTTATGTCAGAAAAAATTTCACTTCGAGAATCTTCGGCTGCCAGATGGACAGCCCTCGGAATCGTATCGTTTACTATGTTTTGCGGATATTTCATTGCAGATGCAATGAGTCCGCTCAAACCAATGCTTGAAAGCCAGTTAAAATGGGATAATATGGATTACGGCATATTTACCAGTGCCTATGGTTGGTTTAATGTTTTCCTTTTAATGTTGATTTTAGGTGGGATTATTTTGGATAAAACCGGTGTCAGGTTTACCGGAATTCTTTCTACTTCGATAATGGTTATAGGTGCTGGCATGAAATTTTTTGCTATTTCCCATTTCTTTCCAGAAGGAATGGCACCTATTTTTGGTATAAAAGCACAGGTAATGTTTGCCGCATTGGGATATGCCATATTTGCAGTGGGTGTAGAAACCGCCGGTATTACTGTTTCTCGAATCATTGTCAAATGGTTTAAAGGCAAAGAAATGGCATTGGCAATGGGTCTGCAGGTTTCATTTGCACGACTCGGAACATTACTCGCAATTGCTATTCCACTTCCAATTGCACATTATTTTGGGGATGTTTCAATTCCTATTTTATTTGGTGCTTTGCTGCTGTGTATTGGGTTGATAGCCTATATTATTTATGTAAGAATGGATATTAAACTAGAAGAATCCGAAGCTCATATTGAAAAAGAAGAAGAGGAACCGTTTAAATTAAGCGATATTATCCTGATTATTACAAACAAAGGATTCTGGTTAATTGCGCTTCTGTGTGTATTATTTTACTCAGCGGTTTTCCCTTGGATTAAATTTGCAACTGATTTGGTAATAAATAAATATCAGGTAAATCCTGACTTAGCTGGTCTGATTCCAAGCGTTTTACCGTTAGGAACACTTTTCCTCACACCGTTTTTTGGTAATATGTATGACAAAAAAGGAAAAGGTGCAACTATTATGATTGTTGGCGCCGTATTATTAATTTTTGTTCATGGGATTTTCTCCATACCATTCTTAAATAACTGGATTCTGGCAATGGCAGTAACAGTAGTTTTAGGTGTTGCTTTATCGTTGGTTCCATCAGCCATGTGGCCATCCGTTCCAAAAATCATTCCTGAAAAACAACTTGGAACAGCTTATGCATTGATTTTTTGGATTCAAAACTGGGGCTTAATGGGAGTACCGTTATTAATTGGAATTGTACTGAGTGCTTCAAATCCAACAGTATCCAGAGCAAAAGTGGTTGTGAAAGATGCTGTGACTAAAACGTATACTCAATTGAAACCGCAAATGAATCTTAACACAATCGAATTTGATAAAGCGGTAGAAAAGACAACTACCCGATTAATCAATGAAGTATTGATTAATACTGAATATAAAGGAGTTCAGGATACAACCGGATTTGCCGGATTTAAAAATCAATTGGTTAGTCTGAATCTCGAAGCAATACATTCATTACCTTCAGTTGATAAAGATAAAATTCAACAGCAAGTTGAAGATGCTTGCGTAAAAGCTTCGTATAAAGAGATTGATAATAAAAAATTTGCTTTGCGATATGATTATACAAAAGCAAATTTAATATTCATGATATTTGGTGTGCTGGCATTTTTAGTTGCCTTTATGCTGAAAGCCGAAGACAAGAAAAAAGGCTACGGATTGGAATTACCAAATATGAAAAAATAAAGCTTGCACATTAGTTCCGTAAAATTACAAAATGAACGTATGAAACAAGTCCCGGGTTTTTCGGGACTTGTTTTATGTTTATTGGATAATTTCTGAGTTTATTCTACTTGGTTTAAAAATCCTATCTTTGCATAAAAAAAGATGTCAACTTCGCAACTAAATATTTTCTTTCAGAAACTACAATCGAGTATCGACAATAAAATGTTGATTAAGATCTCATTATCCGGAAAAAGAAATAAATCTTCCGACTTGAAAAAGTTAATTATTTCACCGGTTGAACTTAAAAAAGGATATTGTCTCAATTTTGTGTATCGCCACAACACAAAAGATATTACTAAAAACCATGATATTGCCGATGGAATTCAATTGATTAGTAAAGCGTTGGAAAATGATTTTCTGAATGCCGATCTGTTTACCGGAAATGAACATATTACTCTGCAAATTCTCCCAAACGGAAAAATAAAGTTAAACACATCGGCTACGGATGAAAACTTACCGCTTTCCTATACGCACGACAAACCCAAGGAACGGTTGATAAATCCACATGAAAATATATACCTCCGCGAACTGGGAATTACCAATGCCAATTGGGAAATTAGACGCGAAATGAGCGATAAGTACAAACAAATTAATCAGTTTATTGAATTGTTAGCGCCCTATCTAACCGAGATATCGTTTGCTGAGAACTTTCATATAGCGGATATGGGTTCAGGAAAAGGATATCTTACTTTTGCGCTGTATGATTACCTGACCAATAATCTGAAGAAAGCAGTTAAAATGACCGGTATTGAGTTTAGGGAAGATTTAGTGAATACGTGCAATGAAATAGCCGGGAAAGCAAATTTCGATCATCTTTCGTTTATGAAAGGAACCATTGCCAATACTAATCTGGAGAAAATAGATCTGCTAATTGCTTTACATGCTTGCGATACAGCTACCGATGATGCCATTTACAGGGGCATAAAATCACAGGCTTCGTTAATTATTTGTGCACCCTGCTGTCATAAACAGGTAAGAAAAGCAATGAATGTTACCAATGAATTAAGCAACATTACTAAATTCGGAATTCTAAAAGAACGTCAGGCAGAAATTATTACCGATACGTTGAGAGCCATGATTATGGAACTACACGGGTATAAAGCGAATGTTTTTGAATTTATATCATTGGAACATACCCCCAAAAATGTGATGATAGTTGGGAAAAGGATTTCAAAACCTGTGGATGAAGCTACCATAAAACAAATTTCAGACAATATTGGTGCAATAAAAAAGATGTTTGGTATTGAAAAACATTATTTGGAATATTTGCTTGGTATCTGACAAAATGTTTCATTTTAAAATATTTATTTTAAAAACTGCCAATGATTCATTTCGCTGGCAGTTTTTTTTATTCAAAAAACTTCTTTGCCACTAATTCCATCGGTGTAGAGATACGTTCTATCAGGCTTCGGTTTTCGGTGATTATTTCCGCTGTGCCACTCATTTCTCCTGTAAACTTCAGTTCTTTATTGACTGTAGAATGCAAGCCTTTGGGGAAATCGACTTCTACTACATAAAAATCATTGTTAGATACCAAAGAGATATTTTTGGTTGTTGCCTGAAGGAGACCAAATTCCATATAAGGATAGCCGGCCACTTTGATATTTACCTTTTGTCCTATTTGAATCTTTCCGGAACCGGAAGCCGGAACTTTTATCTTACCGATTAGCTGACCCGGATTGTGGGAAACAATGGCAAAAACTTTATCACCCGCATTAATATTCTGATTTCGTTTCCAGAAGGTGTTAAATGTAACTACTCCCGATTGGGAAGCAGTCAACAGATAGCTTTGTTGCCAGTTTTCAATCGCAGCCATTAGTTCCCGCTGAGACGATTTGAGCTCCGAAAACAGTTGGTGTTTTTCTTGTAAGTATTGTATAGAAAGTTTGTTCACTGACTCTTTCATTTGCGAAAATTCAACATTTTGAAGTGAAATGGATGTTTGCAATTGCTGGAGATCCTGTTGTTTGCTTAGGTAGGTTTGCTCCGCTGTTTCCATATCCGAAGCAGATATCACTTTCTGGTTGAATAAGATTTTATCCCTTTCGTAAGATGATTTTGAAAGGGTCAGTTCCCGTTTTTTCATTTCCAATTGTTTCAGAAGTTCGGACGAATAAATCTGACGATGAACGATTTGTTTCTGCAGGGATACTTTTTCCTGAGTGGTTAGATTAAGGGTTAAGAAGTTATCGTAGTTCATGGCAGCCCTGGTGAAAGCTGAATAGTTTGACTGCAACATTCCCATTTCATATGACTTGACCAGTAATTCGTTGGGGATATAGAAACTTGAATCGCTTACCTGAACCGTTAAAAGTAATTTATGCACCGATTGAACATCATTTGTCAAAGCCGAATTATCAATTACAGCCAGTATGTCTCCTTGTTTTACTTCCTCTTTATCGGAGCACAATAGTTCTTTTATCTTTCCGGTGGATTTGGCAACCAACCATACAGGCGGATTTTCAGTCGTAATAATTATGTCACCCTGCACTACATCGGGATACCGGAAAAAGAAACTCCCGATAACTATCAGCAATATCACGCTACAAATAACCGTTATTCCATACCGAATCAACGCATGCGGAGGACGCGACAGAATTTCCTGCACTTCTTCGCTGCGGAGTTCTATAAAAGCCCCCCTGCCCCCCTTAGGGGGTTCAAAGTTAGTATCTTCTTGTATATTTTTCATTTTACATTTTTCATTCTTTAATTTCATAAACTGCGTCTTAGAACCCCCTAAGGGGGGCAGGGGGGCTTTTACAGTTCCAACTGGTTTTTCACCAACCAATAATAAGCCCCTTGTTTCCTGGTCAGTTCCTGATGGGTTCCAATTTCCACAATTTCACCTTTTTCGAGCACTACAATTTGGTCTGCATTTTTGACCGTACTCAGGCGATGGGCTATCACCACCGATGTTCGTCCTTTGAAAAATGTTTGCAGGTTATCCATAATCACCCGTTCATTATTCGTGTCCAACGCATTAGTAGCTTCATCTAAAAATACAAAAGCCGGATCTTTATACACGGCACGCGCAATCAGCATTCGTTGCTTTTGTCCCTGACTTAATCCATGTCCTTCGTTGCCAATTTTTGTATTGTATCCTAACGGTAATGTTTCGATAAACTCACGGATATTAGCAGTTATCACTGCATTTAGCAAGCGTTCTTTATCAATGATTTCCACCCCGGGCGCAATGTTTTTAGCGATACTGTCCGAAAAGATAAATCCGTCTTGCATCACCACACCGCATTGCTTGCGCCATTCGCGGATGCTATAGTTTTTTATATTATTGTCTCCAAGCATAATATCGCCTTTTTGAAGTGGATAAAAGCCCAACAGCAGTTTTATTAATGTAGTTTTTCCACTCCCACTAGTGCCTACAATAGCAGTTTGTTTGCCCGCGGGGATATTCAACTGAATTCCTTTGATAACCGGTTCGCCAATGGAAGTAGCATCGTACCCAAAAGTGGCATTCTGAAAGGTAATGTCTTTATGAGTTGGTATTTCGCGGATAAGTTGTTCGTCTTTTCCTTCTTCATCTTCTTTATCGTGCACATCACTGAGACGTTCCAGACTCAGTCGGGCATCTTGCGTTTCACGTAAAAATGAAATAAGCTGATCAACCGGACCATTCAATTGCCCCATAATATATTGTACTGCCATCATCATTCCCAGCGTCATTTGTCCATCAATCACTAGCTTAGCCACTAAAGCCGTGATAATAATGTTTTTGGTCTGGTTTATCAGTACGCCTCCCGAATCCTGGTATTGCGAAAGAGCCATTCCCTTGATTCGAAGCCGGAACAGTTTAGCCTGAATTCGTTCCCATTCCCAACGTTTTTGTTGTTCGCATCCATTGAGCTTTATTTCCTGCATACCGGTGACTAATTGAATTACATTGCTTTGATTGGCCGAGTTTTGAGCAAAGCTTTTATGATCCAGTTCGGCACGGCGTTTCATAAACAGCCATACCCAACTGAAGTACAAAACACTACCAACAAAGAAAATAGCAAAAATGCTAAAACTATACAGAAATAATACAATGCTGAAAATAAACAAATTGAAAAAAGAAAAAAGAATACTCAGACTGGAATTGGTCAGGTAACTTTGTATGCGGGTATGGTCGTTGATGCGTTGCAGAATGTCTCCCACCATTTTGGTATCGAAATAACCCATGGGTAGCCGCATCATCTTAATTAAAAAGTCGGATATCAGCGCAATATTAATCCGTGTGCCCAAATGCAACAATATCCACCCGCGAATAAATCCTACAGCCGAACTGCTAAAGGTAAGGACTAATTGGGCTATCAATACCAGGTAAACATACCCGATATTTTGCGCTGAAATACCAAAATCGACAATAGATTGCGTAAGAAATGGCAATATCAACTGCAATAAACTGCCGAAAAGCAACCCCAGAAACAGCTGAAAAATCAGTTTTTTATATGGCCGCAAGTAGGAGAAAAGAAATGTAAAACCTTTACGGTTAATTTTCTCATCTTCCTGTTCGTAAAAATCGGGTGACGGTTCGAGCAACAAAGCAACACCCACATCATCCCCTCCATCTTTTGTACTTAACCAGCAACGGCAAAACTCTTCGCGGGTATATTTTACTTTTCCTGCGGCAGGATCAGCGATATAAACAAAGCCTCCTCTAGCTCCCCCGAAGGGGGAGAACTTAGCCCCTCTTTTGGAGGGGTTGGGGAGGCCATATACCACCACAAAATGCTTTTGATTCCAATGAACTATGCAAGGCAGCGGAGCAGTCATTAATTCTTCGAAACTTATTTTTACCCCTGTTGTTCTGAATCCTATATTCTCGGCTGCTTCACTAATTCCAAGCATGGATACGCCTTCACGCGTAATCAGCGATTTTTCACGTAAACCTTCCAAAGAGAACATACGTCCATAATGCGCCGCCACCATGCGTAAGCAGGTGGGACCGCAATCCATGGCATCGTGCTGTGTGTAGTGAGGAAATGACAGTTTCATAAGTTGTCAATTGATTAATTTCAAATTTTGAATTCAACAGATATGTTCATTAAAATCAAAATAATCATGTGCTGTTATTGGGATCGCTTGGCTTGCCAAGAATTGAAAATCGAAGTAGTCCTTCTCAGTTCTTGTATTTTTTGGAATCAAAGGACATAACTAACGGGAATAATAAATATTAATACAGTAATACATTCAGCTGTAAGTGGATATATTTATTTCGGATTCTTGGCAAGCCAATTGAAGATGCCGTGAAGCGGTAGCACCAGAGCCGAGCGAAAAAGCCTGATAATATATACTTGATAGTAAGCAGTGGCAGTTTATTGAATTAGTCGGCAGTTGTTATTTAGTAGGCAGTTCTCAGTTGCAGTCGGCACTTACTGCTTACTGCATACTGCTTACAGCTTACTGCTTGCTGTTTGCTGCTACTAATAACTGCCTACTTCTTACTGTTTCTCATTCCAAAAAGCAGGCACTGAATTATATCCTGACATTGTACAATTAAAACAAATCGATCTTGCCATAAATAATTGAATGCCCGGAATTTGCCTGCAAGGAACACCGGGAGGTGGTTTGTTTGCACATATTGAACCGCGTATTGAATCATAAATTTGATAATTTTCCTTTAAAAGAGAGTCAACTGTCGGATTCATGCCCCAATATTTCAAAGATGCATCTACATCAACTACAGCGGGCATACAACCATTAAAACCATCCGTTGGATAAAAATCTTTTGGTAGGTCTGATCGATCAATAAATATTCGTTGTTCATTAGCACCTGCAACAATAAAATATCCTACAACCGGTATATTTTTATTACTTACACATTGTATATTGCTAAATAGTGAATAAGGTGTAACATCATATAAGGAACCCTGATTCATATTCATTT